>JGI20225J20221_1000251_pt1 | contig 86963 bp, 46 predicted proteins | sample BioMet4_FD_20221 | JGI IMG/M metagenome (IMG submission 20221) | reverse complement strand
TATTCCGATATGCGGCACTGACCGTGAGCAAAAGCGGCTTTGTGACCATTGAGACTAACAAATACGGCCTTTCTCCCATGCTGTCCGGTGAAACGGTGCAGGCTAAGATTTTCTATGACCATGTGGCATTCTTCCATGACCACCACCCGGTTGGGCACTACCGCAGGAGCTACAAAACCAACGATGAGGTGTACGACTGGACGCAGTATGTGTCCGTTCTCTGCAAAAAGCCGGGAGCAATTGAACATACCCGCTTCTTCCACCAGATGCCACAGCAGTGGCAGACATTCTTGGAACAGACCAGCGGCAGAGAACGCAAAAATGCGCTTCAGCTGCTCAGCGAGATTGTCTCTGACGGCAATGCCGCCTTGTGCGCTGATGCGCTGGAACTCGCCGGTGAGAACGGCCGCACGGATGCGGACAGCCTCCGGCAGTGCTATTACATGATTGCGAAAAAAGAATACCGGCCTGATCCGCTGAAATTACCCGGCTCTCCGGCGCTGCACTACAATCCCAATCTTTCCGCCTACGATGGCCTAATGGGAGGCGATGCAAATGTCTGAGGAAATTGAGCTGATGATGCGACAGGTGAAGCTGGGCGGCATGGCAAAGGAATGGCGCTCAGTCCAGTTTGAAAACACAGAGCAATATGTGACCGATCTGCTGAAGCTGGAGCTGAAAGAGCGTGAAGCCAACAGAATTAACCGCATGGTGAAAACCGCCGGTTTCCGTGTCCTGAAAATGCTGGATGACTTTGTGTGGACTTCCGCCATTGAACTGCCCAGCGGCTTGACTGCCGAGTACATGGAGGAACTGCAATTTCTCACGCCCAAGGAAAATCTCATTTTTATGGGTACCGTTGGTACCGGCAAAACTCATCTCGCCACAGCCATTGCCTTGAAAGCCTGCCAGGAAGGGCGGCGTGTCCGCTTTTATACAGCGGCGTCCCTTGCCAATATCCTGCTGGAAAAGAACAACAAGGGCACGCTGAACAATTATCTCAGTACGCTGAAAAAAGTGGAGCTCATTGTGATTGATGAGATTGGTTTTGTCCCACTGCACAAGGATGCCGCGGAACTGCTGTTTCAGGTAATTTCTGACTGCTACGAACGCAAGAGCTTGATTATTACGTCCAATCTGGAGTTCTCACAGTGGAACACCGTTTTTGGCGACAACCGCCTGACGGCAGCGCTGGTTGACCGGCTGATCCACCATTCCCACATTGTGATTTTCTCTGGCGAGAGCTACCGGCTGACCCAGTCCATGCAGCGCCAGCGTCCCCGCTGAAAAGGCGCTCCAAAAAGTGAGCATTGGGCCCCGGCCTGTTTGGCCCCGTGGGTCTCCAAAATGTGAGCGTTGGGCCCTGTCCTGTTTGGCCCCTCAAAAGGCCTTGACGCTGCACGCACAAACAAAGAATTAGGTGCTCCAAGGTGCTAACCTTTTTGGGGACCTTTTGCTAACATTTTTACTTGACGAACACATGGAGGCATTGTCTTGAAACATGATACAAAGTTTTACTTGAAACTTTTTGCATATACATTTCAATTAAGCGCTTTCACCTTCGGCGGAGGCTATGTTATTGTTCCCCTCATGAAAAAACAATTTGTTGATAAACTTGGATGGATCGACGAAAAAGAAATGCTTGATTTTACGGCAATTGCGCAATCCTCTCCCGGTGCTATGGCGGTGAACGCCGCAACGTTGCTCGGGTATCATCTTTCGGGAATTACGGGTGCGTTGGTTGCAATTCTAGGCACAGTTATGCCACCGTTAATACTATTGTCAGTTATATCCGTGGGATACACTGCATTTGCAGGCAATGAGATCGTGAAAAATGTCTTACGCGGCATGCAGGCGGGCGTTTGTGCGGTTATTATAGATGTGGTGTGGGATATGGGCAAAACAATCACAAAAGACAGCAGTATTGTCCCGATCATTCTCATGCCTGCTGCATTTATAGCTGTAACCGTATTTAATATAAATGCCATATTCATTATTCTCACTTGTGCACTGGTCGGCTTTCTCTCGGTTGTGAAAAAACCGTGGAAGGGTAATAAACATGATATATCTTAAATTGTTTTGGGCGTTTTTTCAGATAGGCCTTTTCAGCATCGGCGGTGGTTACGCAGCAATGCCGCTGATACAGGATCAGGTGGTTGACATTTACGGCTGGCTTAATTTGAACGAATTTGCAGATATTATTACCATTTCGCAAATGACACCTGGGCCAATTGCAATAAACTCTGCAACCTTTGTCGGAATACGGATTGCGGGTATTTGGGGAGCTATTGTTGCTACGTTTGGCTGTATTTTACCATCCTGCAGTATTGTCCTCCTGCTGGCTGTATTGTATCGGAAATACAGTAATTTAAAATATGTACAGGGTGTTCTCTGGGGACTGCATCCTGCAGTGGTTGGAATGATCGCTTCTGCAGGAATGACTATCATAATACACGCACTTTGGAACGGAAACGCTGCTTCTTTTGCTATCAATAGCATTGATTATATTGCAGTCTTTCTCATTGTAGTTTGCATGATTGTTTTAAAAAAAGCAAAACTTAATCCTATATTTATTATGCTCGGAGCAGGGGCAATTGGCGGACTTATATATGCTTTCATTTGAATGTGGATAAACCATATGAATCGATTTGCATTAGATAGCGTTCCTGTATGATATCCCTCCTCTACCGCTAGGTCTGGATTTGGCCGTCGCTTGACGGTTTTCATACGATTATTAAGTGTTTACAAAAAAACACAGACGCGGAGAAACAGTTGTTTCCCCGCGTCTGTGTTTTTTAATGCAGCATCATTTGACCGCCAATTGGCCTGCCTGGCAGGTGGGTGCCATGGTGTTCGCATTCAGCAGGAACACCTTGAACGACGCGATGGTTCCGGATGCATTCAGCGTCACGCCCAGGCTTCCGTTGTTGCCGGCCTGGAAGTTTGCACCGCCGAGGCCCATCATTTTGCCGTTCGCGTCATATGCAGCTACCATCAGAGTCCCCTGCATCTGTTTGGCAAAGTGATACTCCACAGTCGCGTCATACTTTCCGCTGCCGCTCGCCGCGTAAGTAATGGTAAATCCCTCATAGTAGAAAACATATTGCTCGGGGGATGTCACCAACACCAGTCCGCTCTTTGCGGAGAGGTTGCTTGCGGTAAAGCCGTTGCGAACGATGGTCACTGCCTTATCCACCAGAACCGTTTCGTCGGTGTTCGCCATCAGGTAGATGATTGCGTGATCCGCCGCCGTCTGAATCGACTGCAGCAGAGAACCGAATCCTACGCCGCCGACCGTTTCGGCCGTTATGCCATCCACCTTCACCAAATCCGCGGTGCTTGTCGGCATCGTGAACCACCCGGAGTAGGTATAGCCACCCAGCGCAATCTCATAGTAGTAGGTTTTCCCGGCGACTACATTCTTTGCGCCGTAAATCCCACTGGAGACATAGGCAACCGTCCCCGCGCTGATTGTGCCCTGCGTAGTCACCGACTCTTCGTACATTGTGCCGCCGGTTTTTTGCGAATTTGCATAGACATACAGGGTAACCTTCTGGCTGGTGTAATAGCTGGTGTCGAGCTTAAAGAACAGGTACAAGCCCGCGCTGCTGCGCACGTTGTCTCCGGACGCGCCGGTCCCAATTTGGGACATCACGCCGTTGAGTTTGACTGCAACGTCGGCGGGTGCGCTGTACACGTCACCGCTGTCGGGATTGTTGAGGAAAATGGTCAGGGTATGCTCGTCAATTGAGCCCGTGATGGTTCCGGTTATCGTGACCTCACCTCTGGTATAAACCCGTACCTGGCTGCCATCGTCAATGCTGATGTCCCGGACGATGAACAAGCCGCCGCCGGTTGCCGTGTTCATGCCAAGATAGCTTATGGAAACACCGTCCTGTGTCAGCGAGGAGAGGTACGCAGCGGCATTCTCAAACCCGATGTGGCTGATGAGGATGTTTTCCGCCGCCTCGATGTACAGACGAGAGTCCTGGATCTTCCAGGAGGCGATTGCCGCTTCTTGGACCAAATCATCCGAACTCACAACGCCGCCGGTGTAGCTCTTGAGGGATACAACGCTGTCTTCTGTCCCGGTATCCGCACTTGTGTCGGTAATCGTGACGTTGTCGGATACGTTGATTCCGCTCCAGGCTACCACGGTGACCATACTGCCGTCAAACGCCCAGCTCTTGGAAAGCACCCGGCCACCCGCGTTGGGCTCGGTATTTCCATTGCCGTAACCGGTATCGGCGACCGCGATGGAGACTCCGTCTCTCGTGATGGTGCTGATGGTAACGGCAGCACCGCCGGTCGCGGTCAGATGGTCGATGGAAACGTCCTTCGCCACCGCCACTGTGAGCTTTGCGCCGGTTACGGTCAGGAAACTGCGGCCGTTGGCGTTCTCCACGGTATTCCCGTCGGTATTGCTCAGTCCGCCGGTCCAGCTCTTTACCAAAACGTTGTTGTGGCTGCCGCCGGCATATGCAATCGTTGCATCGTCCCGAATCAGGATGTCGCCGTATGTCACGATGGTGACGTCGCTGGCATTCAGATTCCAGTCAGTGGATGTGAACTTTCCGCCGGTGACAGGCGTTGCACCGTACACCGCCGAGTTCCCGCTCCCATCGGTCAGCGAACTCATCACGACGGCCGCGTTATCCGCGCTCAGGTGGTCAATGGCGATGTTACCCGCCACCTGCACCGTCAGGGCCGCACCGATGATGGTCAGGAAACTGTGGCCATTCGTGTTCTCGACAGTATTCCCGTCGGTGTTGGTCAATCCGCCGGTCCAGCTCTTTACCAACACGTTGTTGTGGTTGCCGCCGGTATAGGTGACCGCCGCATCGTCCCGGATCAGGATGTCGCCGTACACCACGATCGTGGCATCGCAGGCATTCAGGTTCCAGTCGGTGGATGTGAATTTACCGCCGGATACAGGCGCTGCGCCGTACGCCGCCGATTTTCCGTTCCGGTCGGTCAGCGTGCTGATCACGATGACCGCGTCGTCCGCGCTCAGGTGGTCAATGGCAATGTTGCCCGCCACCTGTACCGTCAGCCGGGAGCCGTTGATCGTCCAGCCGGTCGCCTCCCTCTGGCCCTCGTTGGTATAGTCCACCGTGCTCAGAGCGCCGTAGACACTGGTGATTGTCACGTCGCTGCCGCTGAGAATCCGCACACTGTCCTTCACCTGCGGGCTTGCCGCTGGGAACATCCGGCACACTTGTCCTTCAACCTTGCGGGCTGAGTAAATCAGCTCTGATCCACCGGCATTCGCGTTGCTGAAGTACCAGCTGTCATGGGCGGTATTGCTGATCAGTCCGCCCGTCATGCTGGTGAGCTTGAGTCCATCGGTGCCGGCCGCGCTGCTGCCGGTGACACTGAGTACATTTTCCGTGCCGCCTGCCGCGACCTGCGCATCGGTGTCGTTTTCTCCCGACTGCAGAATCACATCGCCGTAGACCTTCAGCACCACATTGCTGTCTTTTAGGTTGGTTCCGCTGTCATCCACCGTCAGCGTCTTGCCCATGTATCTGCCGCCGCCGACGATGCCGTTGGCGTCCGCTGCGACTGCTTTACCTCCTGCATCGGTCAGCGAGGAGATTACCACGCCGCTGCCGTTCAGAATGCGCAGATGGTCGATGGCGATGTCCCCCGCCGCCTTGAGCGTCGCCTGCGAGGCATTGATCGTCCACTGGCTGCAGCCGGAGACAGAGTCCCGGTTTTTAATCGTCCCATAATCCACATTGAAATCCGCCGTGCTGCCGCCGGTGATTGCCGCGGTGTTCTCAATGGTGAGATTGCCGGCGGTGGCGTTCAGATTCAATGTCGCCTGATCAGAAACATCCAGATCGTGGACGGTAATATCGCCCACCACTTTGATGGTCGCCGTGGCGTGGTTGACCGTCAGCGTGCCCACCACCACATTGCCGGCAGCATTTACAGTAAGGGTGCTGCCGTCTTCCGCGCCCAGCTTGCCCAGCGTGACATTATCAAGGTCAACATCCAGTACCCCATGCGTACCGGTAACCGTCACGCCGCTGCCTGCCAGATCTCCGGCGCCTGCGATGTGAACTGCCACGTCGCGGATCAAAGTGTCCTTCGCGATGGTAAGCGTATCACCTTCCTGAACTTTGATGTAGGATTCGATCGCGGCAACTGCGTCCCCGTTTGCATCCTGATAACGGGTATCTCCAGCGACATTGACTTCCATGGGATTCGCGGCCGTGCCAAAGGTACCGGAGGAGTCCGCAACGAGGGTAAAGTCACCGCCGGAAACGATGTTCTCCGCAGCAGCCGTGCCGCTGTCGTTGCCGTCAATCAGGCTGGTATGGCGGTAGTCCAGTTCCAAGGTGATGTCGCCGGTCGAACTCAGCTGGCCGAGATTGTAGTTCACGCTGCCGCTGGTCACCAGATTGACGGCGGTCCCGGAGCCGCTGTCCGCACTGTAGTCCGTCAGTTCGCCGTTGGCATCGACGGTATAGGCCACGCTGCCGTTGCTCCCGTAGATGTCATAGGTGGTTACCCCTCCCGGAGCGGTGACGGTAAGCAGTTTTACAGCACCGGCGTAATAGGTGTCGCCGCTCAGTGTTGCAGCGGTCCAATTCATGGAGGTTCCGTCCAGCTTGTAATAAACCGTACCGGCCATATCCTTTGCCAGATCCATAAAACCGGTGTCACAGATTAGCTCCAGATTGATGTTCTGCGCACCCAGCGTGACGCCGGAGAAGCTGCCGTCTGCAACGTTCGCCGTATCCCCGTTGGGCATCAGAACATAGCCGGTAGCGGCATTGAACGTGTAAGTTCTTGTGACAGCCTGGGTCGTCACGTTTCCGTCCTCGTCCTCAACCGCTTCCGTGAGCGTGACTTCCTGTCGGACAGTGGCATCGGTCTTTACGCTCAGGCCGCTCTGCAGGACATAGGTTCCGGTGCTGTCGGCCAGCAGACGAATGGAAGGAGCCGTGGAGACCACATCAGCGCCCGTCAGACTGTCCTCCTGAGACTGCTCCTGCATCTGAGACTGCAGCAAAATGGTCCCGTACAGAATGTTGCCGCCGCTGTCCTTCTTCACCATCAGCTCATAGGACTCGGCGTTATCCGCCGTGCCGGCACTGGTGGGAACGTAGGAGTACGCGTCGTAAACGGTATACCAAATCTGAGTGCCGCTGGGAGAAACCCCCTGATACGCCTGATAGGTGTAAGATTCCGAATTGCCGTCGCTGTCTTGGACGGTGTCGGTCCGGTTCGTCAGTGAGATGGACGCCGCCTGAAGGGCCTTCGGCTGGATGGTAATCTTGGTCAGCTGGTTGGAGGAAGCGGTTCCGCTGATTGCAGCCGCCAGACCCATACCGTTCAGCGCACCGTCCAGCGCATTGACTGCGCCGGTACTCAGCTGGTACACGTTCGACACGCCGCTGGCCTCGCCGGCGTACCAGTTGCCGTTATAGCTGAAGTCCACCCCATTGATTTGATAGCTGCTGTAGGTTCTCTTCCCTTCTCCATCCGTTGAGAAATATCGGGTCGCGGTGACGCGGATGCTGATCCCAGCAAAGTTGCTGTCGGCCGTGTAGGTAACCTGATCGCTGCCGGACGCGGTCGACTGGACGGTCACATCTCCCGTATGAGCGCTGCCATAGTTCTGATACCGATAGCTGTACGCACCGGTGATAAAGCTCAGTCCACCGTTTTTGACGGTGCTGTAGGCGTAAATCTGCTCGGTATCGGTATCGGAATCATGAGCGTCATAGTCATAGATGCCGCCATTGCTGTTGGCTTTACCATAGTTATACATGAAGTAATAGTAGGTGGCGCTGACCGTTCTCCAGCTGTAATCGTCCACAGTGACCGCATTGTGGCTGGAATCATAAGTGTTGCCCTCGTATCCCTTGCCGCTGTATACGGTACCATAAGTCGGATCCAGGAGCCAGCCGCCGTTCTGTGTGTTGCTGCTGTCGTACTTCACGTACAGCTCATAGCCGCCGGAAAAACCGGAAGAAACGCTGAGCTTGCCCGTATCCAGGTCCAGGATGACTCCGCTTTCGAAAGAGCCTGCCAGCAGGAGCAGCAGATGGCCGTTGGAATCCGTCTTCGTTTCCAAGTCATCCAGCTGCAAAGAGCCGTCGTTCTTCGTGGAAACCGCCGAGACCTTGCCGTCTGTTACGGTCAGAACGGTTCCGTTGGGCAGCGTGTAGACTTTCCTGGTGCCGGACTCCGCCGTCAGATAACCCTGCAGCTTCGCGGCGCTAAGCGTGCCGCCGCCGGAAAAGACGGTATCGGAGGTATACTCCAGCGTCCCCGGCGTTACGATGGTGGCGGAAGAACCGTTCGCCGTATAGGAGACACGGACGGGGGTTCCCAGCGTAACATCCACATTCCCGCCGGTGATCCTTGCGATGTTCATTGTATGGGTAAATGCCGTATTGGAGGAGTTCGTCTGGTTTACCGAGACGTCCGCCAGCGTGAGCACCGTGTAAATGTCGCCGGAAGCAGTCATGAAGACCGTTGCGTCTTTGGTGTCGCCGACCACCGTCAGGTAGGCGGTGAGCGGAACCGTGCTGGTACCGATATTCGCAGCGCCGGTCACGGTGAGCGCATTGGCCCAGATGGATGCGACGGATTTTCCGCCGAGACTCGGACTGCCGCCATACAGGCTGCCGCCTTCCGCGCCCGTCCAGCGGATGGTTACGCTGCCGTTCGGGTTCTGGATGGTGCCGCTGACCGTCACATTTCCGGTGCCTTCGGTCGTGATAGTGACGACGGGGATCTGAGAAGAAGCATCTCCCGTGCCGGAGACAGAGGAGACGTAGTAGCTTCCGCCGACGATCACGGTGGGCCTTGAGATGCTCTCGTTGAACAGGTCGATCTTCGCGATGCTGATGTTATAGTTGCCCTGGTTGACAATGGTGACGCAGGGCACATACACCGCGCTGTAAACCTTGGTTGCAGCGTTTGCAAAGGAACTGATGCCGCCGCTGCAGGTAACCCGCAGCGTGCCGCCGGCGGCGTTGGCGATTGTCATGTTATCGCGGGAAGAAACCGTCGCGCCCGCAGAATGCACGTTGCCGTTGCTGTCCACTCCCACAAAGATACCTGAGGCCGCGCCGCCGACCACGTAGGTTGCCGCGCTGGCATTGACGTAGGCGCCATTGTTCAGATCATTGTCTTTGTTGGTGCTCTTCTTGGCAAAGGCATAGCGCGTACCCGTCGCAGTCAGGCTGACATTGTTGCTGAAATTTGTGGCATCAATCGCGATATTATTGCCGCAGAGCTTTGTGTTGGCGTCAAAGGCAACCTGGGCATTTGTCGTGCCATACACATACGCATCGGAGGTAATCTTGCCGAACAGGGCAATAATCTTGGTCCCGGCGTAGACGTATACGTTGGTGCCGCCGATAATGGGTGCGGCGCTTGCCCGGACGCTCAGGTTGTTGGCAACGCTGAGCGTTACGGCGGAAGCACTTACGCCCACGCCGATATTGAGCCGGATATAGCTGTAAGCCCAGGCCTTCGAATACGCGCCGACAGTCAGGGCATAGGCGTATGCGCTGACATACAGCTTGTTGACGCCCGCATAGATATTGACATTCTTTCCCGTGATGGTTGCATTTTCACCGCTGCCCGCCGTGCCGAGAGATACGTGGGCATTGAGCGTATAAGACTGGCTGTCGTCGTCGTTTGCGCTGGCTTCAGGGAACGCCACCAAGCCGCCGCCGTTGAATCTGCCGCTGCTGTACGCATTGGTTCCGGTCAGAGCCAATACATTGACCGTGCCAAGCGGATCCAGCAGAGTCACGCCCTTCTGAACAGTGACATCGGTATTGGAAACCACCTTGACAAAGGATGCTGCGTCGCCCAGGCCCGCCAGACCAATGCTGGTGCCGCTGGTTTCAGACATGATATAGTCGTTGGTGCCGGTCTCGGCCTTGACCGTCAGGTCATACGCGGAATCGAAGTTGCTGCCGGCAGTCAGGACTGCGCCGCTGTAGAGGATCACGTCCACATCGCGGTTCAAATTATTCCATGCCTGCAGTGTTCCGTCACTCACCAGGCCCAAGCTGGTGACCGTGGTCTTGGCGGTCATATTGACGTCCGCCGTCGCCAGCACACTCAGGGATCCGCCGGCTCGCAGCGCCGCGTTTCCAATGGTAACCAGCACGCGCTGCACGGCGTTATTTGTGGCGTACTTTCCGTTTGCACTGTAGAGCAGTCCCGCGCTGGTCCCGTCCACCTTTGTATTCTCACTGATATAGTCAGTGGCGGAAACCGTGATATTTTTCCCTGCAGTTACCGTGGCTCCGTCGCCCACATAGGCGCGGACATCCGTCCTTGCCACAGTCTGAACCGTCGCCTTGGAAATTATGACCGCTCCCAGGTCCAGACCCTTCTTCATCACCGCCTCTACCGACGCGTTGCTGCGGGACGTCACGCCGACGCTGCCCACCGCCACAACGTTGGTTCTTTCAGCGATATAGGCCATCACCGTCTGTGCGGCAGTGAGTGTTCCGTTTTTGTCCATGCATCCCACATTGGAGGTAACGCCGGCGTTATCTGCCGAGAAGAGAGAGAGAGTGAAGGACGCGGCGCTCTTTGACGTGGAATAGGTATAGCCCACCGCGCTCACTGTAATGTCGCCGCCGGCCTTCACGCTGCAGACCGCGCCGTCGCCCAGATGGGCGGTAATCCGGTCGCAGGTGCTGGCGTTGGCATAGAGCGCCGTCACTTTTGCAACACTGATGGATACCGGCGTCTCAGTTTCCGCGCTGGCGCGGGTAACGGTGTTGGAGAGCACGGTGATATTGCCGCTGGCATAGATGGTGCCGCCTTCCGAGCCGCCCACCCACGCGTCGCTGGTCATGGATGCCTGCGCGATGGCAGAGGTGGTTGTGCCGGAGAGCACACTGATGGAGGCGCTGCCGCTGGGGGCTGCCACTTGCGCCACCGCGCCCTCGCCGGAAGCAGCGTTGTAATAGGATTCCACCATGATATTCGCCGCGCTCACCGATCCGCTGACGTTGAAATACGCCTTCTGCACGACCTGCTGATACGCGTAGACCATATTCACGGCCAGATTCGCCACAGCGACGCTGAACGCAGGCTGGCGCACGGTTGCATAAGCCGTGGCGCTGCCGTAGACCCGCACATCGATATTTCCGATGATGACGGCCCCGCCGCTGCCCACCACCGCCGCTTCGGCGTTGGTTTCGGTATAGGCGCTTGAGATATTCGCGTTCAGGGAAATCAGACTGACGTTGATATTGCCGCTGGCACCGGTGCGGGCATCAGCATAGGTATGATAGCCGGTACCGATCTTCAGACTGCCCGCCTGAATCGCCTTGGACTCAGAGCCGGTCGTGTTCATGGAGGATACATAGTTGCCTGCCGCATGAGCGTAAGTGTAATTGACTGTGACGTTGTAAAGACTGACGCTTGCGCTGGGCGGATTGATGTCCGCAATGGCATAACTGGATGCAAAGGTGTTCACCTGGATCACACCGGAAACCTTGGTTCCGCCGCCATACAGAGTTGCCTTCACCGTCGCGCCGGATGTCGCCGTCGCGCTGTTGTAGGTTCCGGAGATCGCGTTGATGGTCGTGCCGCTGTTGCTGCCCACAGTGGCATATGCGCCATAGCCAGCAAGGATTACAGGCACATTGGGCCTGCCGTTGCCGTCATAGCCGGTGGTGTTGGTGTTGAACAGGGAGAGTACCGTGACGGAAGGCGCGGTGACATAGGTTCCGCCTACGTACGCCTCCTGCAGGGCATTGAGCTTGGCGCTGGCGGCGTTGACCGCAATTTTGGCCACTCCGGCGGAAAGGGTGACGCCCTCGATATTCGCCAAAGCCTTTGCGGTTCCGATCGCATGGACGGTAATCGCATCGGTGGACGTGATCTGGCCGCTGCCGCTGACGGTTGTATTGCCGCTTTCGTCCCGGGTGATCCTGCCGATACCGGCATTGGCCTCGGTCCGAACCTCGGCGTAGGCCTGATTGACGTTGGCGCTCAGCAGAGACACATCAATGCCGCCGTCCGGCTGCGTGGATTGCGCAGTTGCCAGAGCGTTGTAGATCACGCCGATGTCAATGGATTTGGCATTGATGTCGTAAGATCCCCCCGCCATGTAGGCCGAGAATTCACCGGAAGCGTATGCATTCGTATAGATCGTACCGATGCCCACCACGGAGATGCTGCTGCCGGAGGCGATGGTGGCGTTGGCGATGGAATTGCCCTGTGCCTGAATATGGATGGCTCCGGTTCCGGTCTGGAATCCTGCGCCCTGGGTATATGCTCTGGCCGCAAAGTCCATGTCCGCAACGGCGGTATTGGCCAGGATTGCCACGCCGCCGATGGAGGCGCCGCTGGATTGGCCGGCCGCTCCCATGATTGCCTCGGCCGCTGCGCTCGTGTCCCCCACATTGAAATTGGACAGGATCTCCACGCCCTTTGCGGATTTGACGTTGGCATCCTTGATATAGGCCTCCTGCAAGCCGGTCAGCGTAGCGGAGATATAGTTCACCGCCATGGAAATGCCGGAGATGCTGATTGTCGGAACCTTATAGATCGCATAGGCTTTTCCGGTTCCGTCCGCCGTAATGGTGATCTTGTCGCCATCTGCGGTTCCGGTAATCACGACGATGCCGCTGCCGCTGATGCCGCCGGTCACCGTGGGCGCCACGTTGGCAAGCGCGATATTGACTTTCCCGCTGAACATGCTGGCATCCACATTTGCGGTCGCCGCGCCAACGGACGCATTCGCCTTCGCGTCGTACTGATTGTTAATCTGGATACTCTCGGCATAGACGTTCTTTCCGCCGTTGTCCATCGTGGTGTCAAAAACGCCCTTTGCGTAGGCATACACCGTGGTGACGCCCAGCGCGTAGTATCCCACCGCGCTGCCTTCCAGCACATCCGCGCAGGCATAGGAGGTACTGTTCGCCTTTATCGTGATTTTGCCCACGCCGCCTGCCTGCGAGCCGAAGCCTGCACCATAGGTTCGGGCCATGTTGACCGCGCTGGAGGTCGCAACCGCGGTGTTCACCGTGCCGGAGACAAGACTGATCTTGATGCCGGGAATTCCGGTTCCGTTGCCGCCCAGCAGTGCGGAGGCGCCGCTGGATGTATTCTTGGAGGAATCCGTCAGATTAAAGGTTTTATTCTGATTCAGGTTGGATGTAATATTCACCGTGCCGGCTTTTTCCACCGTAACAGCGCCGATGAACGTGTCCTGATAGGCTGACTGAAGGGCTGTGACCACATTGGCGGCAACTGTCAGGCCGCTGACGGAGAGGATGGGTTCCTCCGCCTTTGCCAGCGCGGTGGACTCGCCGTTTGCCAGGATATCAATGTTTGCCGTCCCCGTGTTGACCGTTCCGCTGCCACAGATGCCGGTGCGGGCGTGGGTGGAAACCACAGCTGTCGCAATGTTTGTCTTGACGCTCACCACACTTGCGGCCACGCCGCCGTAAGGCTGCCGGGTCACCGCGTTCGCGGAGGCCTGATACGTGGTGGTAATGGCAATCGCGCCGGAATAGAGGCTGGCGTGATAAGCCGTGCCTGCGATGTCGGTATCAATATAGGCGTTGAACTCTCCGGAGGCGGTGGCGACCATCACGTTGACGCCGATGCCCACCAGCCCCAGACTTACCGTATCGGCCAGAACACTGGCCTCTGCCAGAGACGTTCCGGTACTGGAGATCGTCACAGTACCGGCGCGGTCAGCTTCACCGGTCCCCAGACCCGCACCGCACAGATAGGCGGAGCTGGCCACGTCGGCCAGAGCCACCGCGGTATTGACTTTTACCGAGTACATGTTAACGGAGCCGCTGGCGCCATTTCCGCCCAGAGTCGCCGTGGCGCCCCGGGTCTTGCCCGCATTGAACTGAGCGGTCACGCTGACGCTGCTGGCGGTGACGACCGCGTTGGAAAGATAGGCCTCCTGCCTGGCCGTCAGCTTTGCGATGGCCGCATTGGCAGTGACGCTGACTGCGCTGGCTGCCAGAACGGGTGTGTTCACGGTGGCGTTTGCATATCCTTCGCCGTTGACCTGCACGTTCACGGAGAGTGCACGGATCTGGCCGCATACGCCGGACGCCTGATTCACGTTCCCCAAAATGTAGGCCGATGCGTAGGTGCGGTTGTACGCGACAGCCGCGTTGATGTCCACGGTTGCAAGCGTGATGGTGACGCCGCCCAGCGCCGGAGTCAGTGCCGCGTTGGCGAGACTGTACCAGTCGTTCGTGACGGAAACCGTCCCGGTGACGCTGATATTGCCGCGGCTCTCCAGCCCGGCCTCAAAATCGCCTTTGGCGACGGAGGTGCCGCTGTTGACGCCCACGGAAACCACGCTGACGGTCAAATTATCCACCTGAATATTGGCCACCGAGTTTGCCCTGTTGTACACGATGATATTTCCGCCCACGCTCAGGTCTTTTCCGCCTGCAATTGCTTTGCTGGAGGCATCCGCCGTGGCAACGGCAATGTTGGCGCTGATGCAGACCATGCCGACGGAAGCTGACAGGATATACGACTGCGCCATGGCGGTATAGTTCAGGGACTTGCTCTCGGACCCGCCGCTCTGATTGAGGAAGCTCAGCACATAGTCGCCGTAATCACCGGTAACCGTGTCATTCTGATAGGACTTCACGGTCAGGTCACCGATAATGTGCACCACTGCGTCCGTGTTGAACACGGCCCTTTGGGTACTGGAAATGGTGGCAATGGAAGCCGAGACACTGGCGGTGATCCCGCCCAGCGCCGCGTTGGCGATAATGGAGTAAGCCCTGGCCGTTCCGTAGGCATAGACTGCCGCCGAGGAGGCGTCAACCGTGCCGGAAGTGCCCACGACCTCCGCCGTATTGCCTGCGCTGTTAATCGCCACCGCGAAGTTCAAAGCCACGGCCACGCCGCCGGCAGCGCCGGTAATGACCACACAGCGTGCCTGCGAAGCGTAGGGATTGGCGGACGTTCCGGCGTTCAGTGTCAGGGTGGTTGCGTGGATGGCGGCGCCGGTCGTGTCAATAAAGACCCGGTTGTCGGTTTTGATCTGAGCGACCGCCACCGTTGCGCCCACGGCCACCGCGCCGCCGATCACGGAGGTCGCATAGACCTCGGTCCTGCCGGTGATGATGCCGTCAAGGTCGATTATCCGCGCCGTCACATTGGCCCGATTGATTCCGGTCTGATTCGTAATCCGGTTGAAGCCCAGAGCCACCAGGCCATTCACCGCAACGCCGCCCGCGGCCACGCTGACGCCGAAGACCAACGTGTCTCCCCGGAAGTTGCTGTTCATTGTGACAGAGTCGGCGGTCACCGTCCCCTTCACGGAAGCATCACTGCCGCCGGTCGGATCGACTCCGATATAGGTGTAAGAGGACGGACGGTTGATGGCTATCGCAACCGATACGCCCACGGCCACGCCGCCGGCGGTGACGCCGATGATAATGGAAGTGACATTTGCCTCGAAATCGGTGTTTAGGATCACTTCCGTCGCATGGATGGTGACGCCGTCGCCGATATAGGTTTTGGTTGTAGTTTTGTTAATCGCCAGCGCCATGCCGGCATTGACCGCCACCGCGCCGCCGCCAAGGGTCGCCGCCGCAACGATGGCACTGGTTTCGCCGCTGGTTTTCACCGTGACGACAGCCACATTGGAAATCGTACCGCTGCCGCCGATGCCCGCCACGGCGGTTCCCTCAAAGTAGGTCGCGCCCGCAGATACACCAACTGCTACGGCGCCGCCGCCGGCCGCAATTGTCACCGTCAGAACTTCGCCGTAATCCATGCGGGATTCCACGATCAGGCTGTCAGCCTTCGTAACGCTTCCATTCATGACAGCCTTTGCGGTCGCGGTGGTGACAAGCACCGCCGCGGAGACATTGACGCCCACCAGGCCGCCGCCGGCCGTCACGGAGATCAGCCGGATTGCGGAATGCTCTCCCGTTTCCTTAGCATCGGAACTGGAGAGATCGCTGTTTGCCTTTTCGTTGGAGGCCTGCATATCCTTGGCCGCCTTATCGTAGATCGCCGCGTTCCCCTTGCCGGAGTAAGTACCCGCAGTGGGAATCTCCGCAATCCCGGCGCCAGAAGATGCCAGCACATGAATATTGCCATTGGTCGCTTCCAGACTTGCGCCGTCGCCGACCTCGGCCACCACGTTGGAGCTGAGGACAGATACGGACAATCCGACGCCCACGCCGGCCGTGCCGCCGATAGAAATGGTTCCCGCGACCATGTTTGCGTTGATCACATCACTGGCGACCACAGAGATATCGCCGGTCTGCGCCGTAACTTTGGAGCTGACGTCGATGACCGCGCTGACAGCATCCTTGTAGCTTCCGATCTTCTCGGACTGATAGCCGCTCTGGCTGTTGGCGTCATCGATTGTAGAGTCGTTCATGTTATCCGAGCTTGTGCTGTCGCTCTTATCGCTGCGTTGTCTGCGGTACAGGGCAGTCAGGGATGAGCTGTTCACGGACGAATCTTTTGTATAGCTGTCCCCCGTCAGACGGAAATAAGCGCCGTCTTTCTGGTAAACGTACGAACCGTTGGAATCCCGGTAAACAGTATAGCCATCCTGCGTGTGCTGCACAAACTGGTCAGAATCCGTCGCTGTATCCGCGGTACTTACGCCGGTATAGGTTCCGTTGGTCTGCGTATAAAGGACGTACTTCTGGCTGTCATACATGGCAGTCAGATCACTGGACGTCACATCGGAAACAGCCGCATAGCTGCCGTCGGTCAGACGATAGTATGTTCCGTCCTTCTCATAGACATAATTTCCATCTGCGTCCTGATAGACAGTATAGCCGTCCTGCGCACTGTGCGGATGCTGATACAGGTCCTGCCCGTATTCGCCGTAACCCTGCCCCTGATCCTTCATTGCCTGCCCGTCGCCGGATAGCAGTGTATCAAGAGAGTCGGCGGGTTTCTGGCCGCTCAGAGCAGTCTGGTTGCCGCTGCTGAAGCCTGCATCCAACTGGGTCTGGGGGTTTATGCCGCCGGAAGAACCCATGACCGCCGTCATGTCGCCGTTGGCGCTGGCGGAATTTCTGCCGGAGTCGGAGGGAACCACAAGATTGCCGTTCCCATCCAGATAGGCACCGCTGAAGCTGTAGAGCTGCTTGGAAGAGTCCTGGAACAGGAGCGCTCCGCCGGCATCGGTATACACATAATAGGACTTGCTTCCGTCGGAATAGATCAACTGGCTCTTTTCGGCATAGATCCCGTCATGCGCATCCTGGCTCATCGCCGCGCCGGCGACCACCACGGACACAGACAGGCCAACCCCGGCCACACCGCCGCCGGCCACGCTCGCTACGACAGAGACAATGTTGCGGTTGCTGGATGCCTGCACGATCACACTGTTGTACGCATTGACCGTGTTGCTTGCGCCTATCTTGGCCTCGACGGTATTGAAGCTCACGCTGGCCAGCACGGAAATGCCCACGCCCGCCGTACCGCCGATCGCCGCAGTGACGACCACAGTAATCAGCTCATACCGATCTGCCGCCGCAACGGTAACTGAGCCGGCGGTGGAGGTCAGACTGACGAAGTTTCCGGTATATGCCTGGGTATTGAGTAGCATGACCACAACGTCCAGCGTGCCGCCCACACCGGCCGTGCCGCCGCCGGCCACGCCGGCGCCGTCTGCGGAGACAATCTCCTCCGAGGTCGCTTTGACGGTAATGTCACCCTGTGCGATCAGCCGCGCATGATCCGTCACACGTGCGATGGTGCTGTTGTAGAAGTACGTAACAAGCGCGATGCCGGTTACGCCTGCGCTTCCGCCAACGCCGATTGCCGCCGCGATATTCACCAAAACGGAGTCGCTGCCGGCCAGAACGCTGATCTTACCGGTGGAGGCGGTTACAGCGCCGCCAAGGAGTGCGCTGGTTTTGCTCTGGAACACCATAACATTCACACCGCCGGCCACGCCCGCGCTGCTTGCCGCACCCAGAGCCAGACCCAACAGCCACAGACTGTCCGCCGTGTTTGCGGTGACGTTCACATTCTTCCGGGCCATGACGACGGCAGCACTGCCGGCGTCCGCAGTCACTTCTTTGCTGAATACCAGTACGACAACGGATGCGCCGATACCTGTTCCGCCGGAAACCGACAGAGCGCCCGCAACCTCTACGACAAACGAATCGTCGTCCGCTTCCACGGTTGCCTCGGAATCGCCCGAATTTGTCCCCGCGGCATCCTGAACCGTACTGTCGGTCTCCCCTTCCAGCACATAGCCGGCATAGATCTTGGCGCCGTCGCCCAGCCCTGCTCGGATGCTGTTCTTGACCACCAGCGTGTTGACCACGCCGGAGATGGCACAGGATCCGCCGGAGGCTGCCGCAGCCACAGAGATCATAATCATAGTCTCACTCGCCGTCGCGCTGACGATGATGCCGCGCCGGCGATCCGAACGGTTCGGCGTGAGGATGCCGGAGCCGTATCCGGAAGCAACCAGGAACGCATTTTTGCCTACTGTGGCGGTAATGGTGTTGTTCAGCACGACCGTGTTCAGCGTTGCGCCGATGCCGACGCCGCCTCCGCCGAAGGACAGACCACCCGCTACATCATACAGGCGGGAGCTCATGTGGGCGAGAATCCCCACGCTGCCGCCCGCGACAATCCTTGCGTTGTCGCCGACCGTGCACTGAATCTTGCTGGAGGCGACAATCACGGGGATTGTGCCGGAGATCGCGCTCCCGGAACCGGAGCCTGCGGCGGCCAGCGCCACCACGATGGTGACATCCTTGCCCTGCGCCTGCACGACGATGTCGCCGCCGGCGGTGATGGACAGGTTGCTGCCCGTCGTGATGCAAGCCTGCCGGTCAAACACATTGACGCTGATTGTCGCGCCTGCGGCGGCTCCGCTGCCGGAAGCCGACACCGCCAGAGAGACCACCAGCAGCCAGCTGTCGGACTCCGTGTTCAGTGTCACATCCCGGGCCGCGCGGAGTGTCACATTGTTGCCCAGGCTGATGTTGCTCAGGGACTGGGTGACCAGCACGCTGACCACGCCGGCGACGCCGGTGCCCTTTGCGGAGCCGGAGCCGGACGCCAGAATGTTGATAAGCTGCTCTTTATTCACGGCGCTGATGGCAATCGATCCGTTTTTGCTCACAGCGGTAACGCCGGTGGAACCATCCTGCGCAGAGCCGATCGTCACGACCGCCTGGCCCTGATGGACGATGACGCCGAACGTACCGCCCACCGCAACGCCGGAGGCCGCGCCGCTGACACTGAGGGACACCAGAATCAGATTCATATCGCTGGCCGCGCCGATGGAGACATCGCCGTCAGCGAGAATGGACGCGCCGTCTTTGACATTGGTGTAGATGTGATTTTCGGTTGCAATGGCATTGAGCCCGCCGCCGATGGTGGCGGAAGAGTTGGAGGAGGTGTTGGCCGCCATGGAAATGGTAATCACCATGACATCCGCGCTGCCCTCCGCAGCCTGGCGGTACCCTGCGCTTCCGGTACCGTCGCCGATGGTGACGGTGCTGTTGCCCAGTTCGGAGGTAATCTCGTCACAGTTGCGCAGGAATGCCAGGGTCAGGCCGACGCCTACTGTGGATCCGCCCGCGCTGAGTGCGCCGCCGATGATGCGGACGTTGGCGTCGTTACCGGCATAGAGGGTCATGCCCTGCGTGTAAATTTGTCCATCCTGCTTGACGGCGGTTTCCGGAAGCTCCGCGCTGGTGCGGATGCCGTTTCCGTCAAAGGTATAGGCTTCGTCGCCCTTTATATAGTAGGTATTTCCGTCCGCATCCTGATACACGTCGTACTCTGCGCCGGACAGGCTGATATTCACATGATCCCCCACAGTGGCTCCGACCGTGTTATAGAAGAACACCATGGAGAACGCGCCGGCCACGGAGGCCTTGGAATTGCCGGAGCCGCCCATAATAGAGCCTGCGACGGACTCGGCATAGTAGTTCGTGGAAGACAGGAAGTTCAGCAAATCCACCATGCCCATGACAGAATCGGTGGTGAGATTGATCTTCACAGAGTAGCTCTCGTCATCAGCACCCTTGTGAATGTCAATGATGCCTGTCGATGCGTTTTCACGCTCCTCATCCGAGAGGGCGGAGGAGTCGTTAATCAGATCGGTCAGATCCACGGAGCTGCTGTAGTCCGAGAGATCCACGCGCTGCTTCTGGGCCACCATCTGCAGCGTAGAGCCGGTGAGACTGAGGTAGTTTCCAAGCCTTGCTTCTACGTCGTTATGGCTGTAAATCAGAGCGAAGGATGCTCCGATCCCGACAGAAGCGCCCTTGCTGACGCTGATTCCGCCCGCGCGGAGCGCTAGTTTGGATTTGTCAATGGCGGAAATCGTGATGTCGCCGCCATGGACGGCAGTTCCCTCTGCCGCGCTCTGGGCGCTTTCAAATACGACACCGGTCCGGGCCTTACTGACGATTACCGCCACGGCGCCGCCGATTGAGAAACTTCCGCCGGAGCCGGAGACGGCACCCGCCAAAGCCTGCGCGCCCAGATAGCCCTTGAATTTTCCGTCCATATTTTGGGTGAGCTTCGCTGCGACGGTAAGATCCCCGTCGTTTGTATGGTTATTCAGAATGGTATACAGTGCCTTGCCGTCAAAGTAATAGCTTCCGCCGTCCTTGGTGTAAACGGTATACTCTGTACCGCCGATGCGCACGGTGGTCGGAGTCGCGTCCGCGCCCTCCTGCTCAGGAGTCTCCATGACCTCCGCATAGTCGGAACTCACGCCGTCATCCACCTTGGACAGATCACTGCCCGTGGCTGTCAGCGAAGATCCCGCAGCCACATTGACATTGGCGGCATTGCTGTTGACACTGACCGCCACGCCAGCGGCAATTGCGTTGGAATTGGAGGCGAGGCTCATGGCGGCACCGGTACCCAGCGTGCGGAAATTCCCCTGATTGTTGGCGGAAATCGCGATATCCGCCGCCGTCAGATTCCCCGCCACATCCACATTGGCCTTGTGGCCCGTGATATTGAGGCCAACCGCAGCAGCCACCTGATAGGACTGGCTGGAGGAGCTTTGCGGCGAGGTAATGCTGGTGGAGCTGCCGGTATTGTCGTTATTGACCCCGCCGGTCTGGGTGTTGGCCGTGTCCGTTCCGGTAGTGGTGGTAGAGCCGGTGGCATCGGTTCCCTGGGCCGTCACATTCTGGCTCCGCAGCACATTGGTCGAAAGTGAGTTGTTGTTGGTCGCCGCAGCGGCGCTTCCCGAGCTCTGTTCGTTGTTGCTGCTGCTGTTCAGATTGCTGTTGACCGTACTGGCGGTGCTGTTATCCTTGTTATTAGAGGAGGTATCCTTGGCGTCCTTGTTCGTGCTGTCAAAATACTCACCGGACAGCAGCTTATTAGCACTGCTCTGGGAGCTTTGGACTCCATTGCTGAATTTATCCAGATAGCGCTGGATATCCGCGCCCACGGCGGTGGCAAGCGCCTTGCTGGTATCTTCATCATAGGTGTGCGCCAGAATGTTCGCAATCCCATTGATCGTTCCGGTACCGCTGAAGACCGCATTGACATTGGAATTTGCAATATTCACGGCCACGGCCGCACCCACCGCAGTGGATTTTCCCGCGGAAAATCCACTGGCCTGCGTCAGGGTCGTGCCCTTCTGCCATGCATGCAGAGAGAAGTTGGCGTACGCATCGCCGGTATCATCGTCTTCCGTAACATGGATTGAGTCCGTTCCGGTTGTGACAATTCTTGCGTTATCAGCCACATAGGCTTTAATTTGATTGAAAATCAGGCTGATGGCAGCGGAGGCATCCAGAGAAATATCCTTCGTACCGGAACTGTCTTCGGTATCGCTGTCCTGGCTGCTTTCCGATCCGCTTCCCGACAGCGGATCCGTACCGGAGGCGGATGCGGTCTGCACATCATGCTCCGCCCCTGCCTTGATCAGCAGGGAGCCGGCCGTCACGGAACGATTTTCGCCAATCCCGGCTTCGGCCGTTACGGAGGTATAGGTAAGCGCGAAGGCCGCGCCGACGCCCACCGTCTTTCCCGAACTGCCGGAGCTTCCGGTACTGCTCTGGTCCGCGGTGCTCTTGGTGTAGTATGCGGTGATGGTTACGTCGTAGTTGGGCATGACAAAGACATACGCGTCGCCGTTAGGAACGGAAATCGTATTCTCCTTGGCGGTAATTGTCTTGGTCACATTCCCGGTTTCGTCATGATAGGTGTATGTGATTTTATCCAAAGTATACCCAGCCAGGGTATACACCTTCACCACGCCGTTGGAGGCAACGCGGATGCTCCCGTCTGCGGAGATAACCGTACTGCCGGTCTGGGCCGCTCCATAGGTACCGGTCTCGGAATCCCGTGTCTCGTAATTGGCGGTTGCGGTATGGGTCACCTCGGTCAGTGTTACAGACACGTCCAGCGCGGTTCCTTCCTTCATATCGCTGGGGGGTGCAATGGTAAAGGTGAATTTGCCGTCCGTTTCCGTAATGTCAAACGTGCCCGACTTCTGGCTGTCATCCGCTGCGGTGTAAGTATAGGTTGCCTTTGCGGCGGTATCGACCGTGTAGCCGTCTTCGGGCGTGACGGTGACGGCTGTGCCGTTGATCGCGGCGGTGGCGTTGGTGTTGCTGAGAGAGACGCTGACGCTCTTGCCGTTCACCTGGCCGGTGGTCTTGTTTTCAGCCGCGCTGCCGTTACCGCTGTCGTCACTGGCGCCGGCAGAGAGGTTTGAATCCGCGTCTCCATTCGCATCCGTGGATGCGGTGGCGGTGGTTTTGTCGCGCTGCGTGCCCAGCGCCTGAATCTCGGTAGCCCCGCTGACCACAATGGGATAGGCGTTGCTGGCCGTCACGTTTGCAATGTACGCCTTCGTTGTACCGTTGATGACCGCGATGGCCGCCGTGCCGGCCACGCCGACTTTCGCGGCGCCCGTACCGGAAATTGAAGTGGTGTTAAATTCATGGGCCGTAGGCTCATCCTCCGTCTGGATTTTCACGTTCATCCAGGAGGTCAGAGAATCCAGTGCCGTATTGGTGACGGCCACGCCCAGCTTTTTCAGGGCGGCCTTCAGATTGGCAGAAAGCTGCTCCTTCATGTTTTCCTTCAGGAAGCTCTGCACCTCATCCACATTGATCAGCCCGCTGGTCAGCGTGTCGATTGCCTGATTCGCGTAGGACTCGATCTGGGACTGCAGTTTTGTCTGCAGACTGGTGGTAACATTGTCGAGGGTCGACGCCGTATCCGTCCCCAGCTTTGCGCCGAAATACTCCGTAAACTTTGCGTTGACCGCCTCGGTGATCTGATTCTGGATGGTCTTGATGATCCCGTTGTCCCCGGTTATCATGTTCATGAACTCCGTCTTAAGGGACTCTCCAAGGCTGGCAGTGGTCATGTTGCCGGAGAGGAGCGCGGTCAGATTCTGCTGAAAAACATTCTTCAGCGCCGTGCTGGCCTGCGCGATCAGCGTATCCTTCAGACTCGCACCCACATCCTTGACGGCGGTCAATGCCGCAGCCTTGACAAAATCAGCAAAGGACGTGTCTCCGCTGACAACATCGCTCAGACCGAACTTCTTCAGCTGCTCGTTGAACATCTGGACAACCTGATCGGGGATATTTTGCAGATCGCTGAAGAAGGTGTCCAGATTATTCTGAATCTTGGTGACAGGATCCAATCCGGTGGTCAGATCCTCCAGCCCGGTGCCCTGCAGCAGCGTATTGGCCGATTCGGCCAGTGCGGTAACCAGATCATTGACGATCTTATTATAGGCGTCCGAGTTGTTGACCAGATCGGACAGGCCCATAGATTTAACCAGATCATCCACCAGGCTGCGCAGAAGGGTCTCCAGCCAGTTGGTCTGGGTGCTGGTGCTGGAAGAGCTTCCGGAACTGTCCTCCGTCTTCTCCTCCTCAATGAGCGTGGCCAGAACGCGGAGCGTATCCGCGCTGACGGACGCATCGCCCACAAAAGCGATGTTGGTGAATGTAACGACGTTAATGGCGACGCTGACGCCAACGCCGACCGAGGATTCGGTGGCGCTTGCGTTTGCCTCTACAGCTACCGTCTGCAGAGTGGTGCTTTCCACAGTGACGACTCCGTTTTCAATCAGCTGGTGATTGTCGTCATATTCCGGGGCGCCGTCGTAGTCGGCCTGAACAGAGATACCGCCGCCGATTTCCGCCTGAGAATCGCAGCTGACAATGCTGAGCGCAAAGCCGGCCGCAACAGAGATGCTGCCTTCACTGGTCTGCGCCTTCTGGCGATCCCCGGTCAGTCCGGAAACCGCACTGCCGTTCACATTGTCGCTTCCGACAGATTTGGACAGGGTCGCACCGCCGGACAGGATTTTATCCGCTTGTGAGTCTGCCTCCGAGTCACCCCCAGGGTCGCTTTCCGAGCTGCTGCTCGAGTCTTCGTCCCCGCCGGAGGAACTGTCGGAGCCGGATTCACCGCCGTTTGCTCCAGCCTTGCTGGTAACCGTCTCCTTGTTGCGCTGTTTGGATTTGACGCTCACATTCTTTGCCCGAACCGACCGATACAGCCTGGCATTGGCGGAATCGTTGGTCACGTTGATCCCGAAAGACGCGCCGATTCCGGCCTTGCTTCCACTGGCGGAGGCGTCCGCCGAGAGCACGCGGGTCTGGGAACTGTCCGCCAGCACATTCACGTCCTTCGCAACCCGGAACTTGCTGCTTCCCGATGCCTCGGAGCCCAGATAGGCCTGGACATTTACACCGGAAATGTTGAGCGCCAGCACGGGAGTGATGGAGATGCCGCCTGCGGAGCCTGCTTTTGCGGTCACGTCCTCCGTCAGACTCTGCTCCGCGCTGACATCAATCCCACCGAGATAGATGGGAGTGCTGTCGGAAGAATTTCCGCTGCCGGAACCGGTCGTTTCACTTGCGGCACTGATCGCTTTGGTACCGTCCTGCATACATGCGACGACATCCACGCCGGCAACCGCCACAGCGATGCCCGCGCCTACGCCGACACCGGAGGCCGCTTCCGAACCGGAGGCATCCGCTGTCGTGGTAAATTTCTCAAAGGATTGGGCTTTGAGCGTCAGATTGGTATCCTCATCGCCGGAATCCCCGGTGAAGATCAATACGGCTGTGTTGTATACCAGTGCGCGGGTTTCCGCGGAAATTACATGCACCGTGACGGCGCCGCCGATCCCGATGTTTCCAGTGGAATAGCCTGCTTTGGAGACGGCCGTCGAGGTCACGGGCTCGTCGCTCGTGCCGGAGGCCGCCACAACACTGACGGAAGAGGCGCGAATGGCCGCGTTCTCAATGATGGCTCTGTTGGAATGCGTGGTCACGGCCACTGCGATGCCTACACCCAAACTGAAGTTCTTCCCCCCGGAAGTGGTGCTGTCCTCCCCAATGGAAAAGCTGGGGGTGATTTTGACCGCCACATTTTCTCCCGTGAAATTCGGCGTATAGACAAAGGTGCCGTCGCTCTGCTTTGTGGCTTTCGCCGTAATGACCTGGCTGCCGGATGTCACCGTCACCATGACGGAGCCGTCCGTGGCACGGTAACCCGCCTTGGGCGTCAGGGTAATGACGAGCGCCTCTCCGCTGTCCACTCTGCCGGACGATGCGGATGCCGCGCCGCGGTCACTGGTTTCCACCGTAACGGCCGCAGCTTTCTCCGCCAGCGTCACCGCCAGAGAGAAGGTGCCCTTCGTTTCGGAAATTGTCGCGGGCAGGGTAATCTTCCAGCCATCGGAGGAATCCACGGCAGCGGCTACGCTGCTCTTCTCATTTCCCGAGGCATCCCGGAACACTACCGTGACACCGGTAATCTTGACTCCCGCCGCATTGCCCGCATCCGTAACACTCAGCGTTACGACATCGCCGGCATCGGCTTTCCCCTCGCTGGGAGAGACATAGGTCTTATAGTCCACCGTCCCGCCGGTGCTGCCGGTCAGCGTAGCGGAACCGACTTCGACTGTGTATCCTTTTTCCGCAAACACGGCGTTCACCGAAATGGCAGAATCAGCCTTCACATCCGGAAGGGTAAACACATAATTTCCTTCGGCATTGGCCGTCACCACCGTCTTTGTGACAGCCGTCTCGCCGGGCTTGGTATAAGTATAGCTCACTTCGGTGGCCTTATAGCCGGCATCCGGGGTCACGGTCAAGGTGATCTCATCCCCCGCCTTCACCGTACTTGTGGAAGAAGTCACAGTGCCGTTTGCAATGGGATCGGAAATCTCCAACGTCCGGGTATCGGCCGCAAATGCAGCACCGATGGAAATGACGGTACCGCCCTGTGCATCATCAGGCAGCGCGAAGAAGTAATTTCCGGTATTGGCATCGCAGGTCAGTTCCACGGTCGTCTTGGTACCGTCCGCTTTCGTATAGGTATAAGCAACCGTTCCGTCAGTCAGCTGATAACCCGTCTGGGGATTCACCGCAAACGCATAGGTGCTGCTGCCGGTGGCCTGATTGTTTGACTTCTGCGTCAGCGTTCCGCCGGTCAGGGAGTCAATCTTCAGACCATACTCGTAGCCGGATACATATTCCCCGCTGATGGCGGCTCCGCCGGCGGCCTGATAGGTCGCGGATACCGTGACCACAGTCCCCGCCTTCAGGTTTTCCAGATCAGTCAGCTGCAGCGTATACTTGCCGTCCGCCGCCGTCAGCGTCAGCGCTCCCGCCGTGCCGTCTTCTTTGGTGTAAGATACGGAGACGCTCGTATTGGCGGTGGAATTACTCGCGTCGGTGAACACCAGAGTTCCGCCTGAAACGGAGGAATCCGTCTTGCTGTAAACCAGCGCACCGCCCACAGAATCCGCAATTTTCACCGGATTCTCATTGATCCAGACGGCGGAAGAACTCTCCGCGTCGCTGTCTGGATCTTTCTCGGGCGTCTCTCCGCCGGTTTCATCCGGCTTGTTCGCGCCCGTTGCATCCGCCACAGTCTCCGACTGAGTCAGTCCGGTGGCCTTTACATTCACCCCGGTGGCGGTAACGGTATGATTGGTACTGATGGCAGCAAGGTTGGTATTCCTGACCACTGAAACGGCCAAAGCGCCTGTAACCTGGCTCTGGCTTTTCGTGGAAGCTGCCTCGTCGGTGGTGCCCGTGGGCTGCGTCTCAAACTCGGCAGTCAGGGAGATGGACCGCGCGGTTGCCGAGATACTGGTCGGAATGGTAAGCAGATATCTGCCGTCTTCCTCCACGGAAATCACCACGGAATGCTCTTTTCCGTCGGCGTCCGTGTAGGTCGCCTTCAGTGAGCCGTCAGTCAGCTGATAGCCGGAGGCCGGATTCACCGTAATGACAACTTTTTTGCCACCATCCGCCTTCGTCACATCCAACACAAGCGCGCCGTTGGTACAAGAGCCGACGGTAATCGTCACGGCAGTATCCGCTGTGCTGTTCTCCGTTGCAATATCGGTGTCTTCCTGATCGGTGCCGGAACCGGCCTGGTCAAACAGATCGCCGATTCCCATGCCGTCCTCCTGGCCGGTGGAAGAGCCAATACCAGAAGAAGTTGTCGTGTTTTCAATGACCTTACCACTGCTGTCCTCCAGCTCACCATCCTCATTGAACAAGGCACCCAAGCCATAGATCTCATCGATCTGGCTGTCGGACATTTTTTCAAAGGTGGCCACAACCGTAACATCGCAGTCCGGCATGGTGAACGAATAGCCGTCCGCACCGCCGGTTATTGCCATGGTTGTATACTGGGCCGCGCCCTGCGGCAGGTATTTGTAATAGAGCTGGCTGATCTTGTAACCGGCCTTCGGGGTCACGGTTACCTTTACCTCATCGTCCTGATCTGCCTTGGTCACGGTGGAAACAGCGCCGTTTTTGGTGTCGGAGATCGTGATCGTATGGGCCTTACCCTCGATGGTCTCCGTTACGACACCCAGCTTTTCCTTTGCAAAGTTGGGAAGCGATGAGGTCATGCTGGCCGGCAGCTTCTGAATGACGCCTTTGGCAAAATTCAGGATCGACGCCAGTGTACCAGAATCTTCTGCGGAGCTGTCGCCCGTCCCGCTGCTGGAAGCAGTGGCATAGGTCTTCACATTGTTGTTTGCGGTGGAGAAAACGTTCACGTCTCCGCCTGCCGTCAGGCTGGCGCCGTCTTTCACCACTGCATTGGTATCCGTCAGCACCACGCCAATGGTAAAGTATCCGCCGCTGTCGCTGCTCGAAGAGCCCTTGGAGGCGGTCGTATTGACAGTGGTATTGCTGGTGCTGGTAATGTTGATGTCTCCTCCGGCCTGGATGGTAGCCTGATTCCCTACCTTTGTATTGGTATCGACCGTCACCACGCTGATGGCAATGCTGATCGGCAGAGCGCCCGCCTGTGCATCGGTGGTCACTTTTACCGTGGATTCCGTGTTGAGCGTCACATCGCCGCCCGCAATGATCTGGCCGGTCAGCGAGGTTTCCGCCATCACAACGGCCACGCTGACCGCAACGGGAACGCAGAGATTAGCCAGCCCCTCGTTGCTGACCTTCACGGCGGTGGAGGCCTTGACATCGCTCAAGACCGAGCCGGCAGCCTGAATCATGCCCGCAATATTTACGGCAGCCTGGTTGACTTTCACATTGATAAAATTCAGGCTCTCGGCCGCATTGTCACCGTCCAGAGAAAGGTCAATCAACGGCTTTTCCTGCGTCACGGCGACATTAATGCTGACGTTTCCCTCGGTAGAGCAGATTTTGCCCGTGCTGGTCACAAATACGAAAGCCTTTCCAACCACGTCAAAAAGACTCCCGCTGACGGAGGCGCTGGCATCCGAGACCGATCCCAGGCCGACATCGCTGGCACTGGCACTGCCGGAATACAGGGTATCGTCATCCGAGACCGCGATATCAATATCGCCCCGCGCCTGCAGCGTGCCGCTCACGGTAAGGGATTTCCCCTCCACCGTGATACTGTCTGCCAGAACGGTACCGGTCACGCTGATCTGACTCGCCTTCAGGCGGAGATTGGTGACTGCGGTCGCCGTCAGCTGTCCTACCTGAAGGGAATCTCCGCTTTGAAGCAGGAAGTTGACAAACAGGGGATCGCTGCCCGCAATGGTCAGCTGATCAACGGCGGACGTTGTGTAGACATAGTTGGTGAAGCTGTTCTGCACTTCGTACCGATATGTATAGTAGCTGATCAGATCAGGGTCCATTCCGGTGACGTCTTTGCCGTCCGCACTCCACGCAGTCTTCTGGATGTCGCTGTCGCTGATGGTCACCGTGGGCTTGTTTTCCAGCGAATCCAGATAGGTCGTAATGCGGCTGGCCGAAATGTTTGCCATCAGCCCATTTGAATTCTCAAGGGCAATCGTTGCAACGCCGTCTGTAATGGACGTCTGGTTGTTCTGGCTGCCCTGCTTCAGTACGCCGGTGAGCCGCAGGCTGTTGCATCCCGAATCTGTGGCAACGCCCGAATCTCCGTCCACCAGAACCTGCGCAACCGCGTTGCCAACGGCGGCATCCACGCAGATCACATCGTTGCCCGCGCCGCCCTTCACAAGGATCGTCCCGGAGGGCGTCTCCGCGGGAGAACTGCCGGCAGTTACCGTGATCTTATCGTCTCCCCCGCCCGTATCCACTGAACCGCTTCCCGGACTGGCGGCGGTCAGGATGACCGTATCGTTCCCGCCTCCGGAGTAGATGGTCACGGTTCCGTCTTCCCCCATTGTTGCCGAAACGGTGTCGTCAGCACTCGTTCCGTATATGGTGGTCTGGGCATTTTTCACATTGATTGTCGACTGCAGCGAGTAGTACAGCCCCGCCAGAGTCGTATTGATTCCGTTAATGGTGATATTGCCGTTGATGGACACTCCATCTCCGGCGGAGAGTTGATCCGTTCCCGCGTCGGAGGCCTGGATAATCAGGGTAAAGTCACTTAGATCCAGACCCGACAGATCGTACATGGTTTTGGCATCCGTATTGACATCATCGGTGGTGCCCAGCGTGTTGTCTTCGGAGTCCTTGTATGTCGTGGTGGTGACCGTGTTGGCTTTCTTTGTGGTACCGATCACTATGTCGCCGTTATAGGTGCCGGATTCCACTTGGATGGTGATCGATTTCGTCGTGTCCGTCACCGTGGCCAGAGCCGCGTCGATCGCCTTCTGGACAGCATTTTGCACCACGGTTTCATCCGTGGTTGCGGTTGTTGTCTTGCTCTCGTCAATTTTGGAGACGTTTTCTTCAGACGCAGGATCAAATGCGGAAGCCGAGGTTTCAGAGCTTGCGGACGCATCATTTGTAAACGTCTGCTCTTCCCCGTCCAACACTTGCTCACCGCTGGTGGGCGAATCCCCCGCAGTGATGATGCTGCTGATTTCCGTCTCTCCCGCCGGGGCTGCCGACTCCTCGTCCGAGGCGGTGCCTGTCGTGCTGGTATCGCCTGTGGAGACAGTCGACTCCGTGTCGCCGTCTCCCGTCTGATCCGCTGCCATGGCAACATTGGAGAGCATCAGCATCAGGATCAGCAGCAGCACACTATATAAAGTAATCCTGCAGCCTGTACGCTTACGGTTGGGTCTGCATCGAGCTTTACTATACAATCAAATCACCCTCTACCTTCTATCACACACGTTCGGGTTGTCTCAGCCAAGTGCCGACTGCAGCTTTTCCATCAGATCCGTTGCATCGGCAGCAACCGAGGCATCTGATGTCTGGGAGGCCGCCGCCTTCAAATCTTCCTTTGCCTTGTCATACTGATCCAGCTGCAGCATGCACAGCGCGCGGTTATAAGTACATCGCTCCGCAGTTTCGTTTCGGTCTATGGAAACTGTGAAATCATCGGCTGCTTCCTGGTAGGCTTTCTGGGAGAAGCAGCACACACCCAGATAGAAGTACAGGTTTTTCTGATTGTCGTCCAAGGATTTCGCAAGTTCCAGTTCACTTTTCGCCTTGTCATATTCCTCCAGGGAAAAATAGGAAATTCCGATCCAATAGTACAGCTCTGCCGTTCCCTCCCCGTTATCCAGAGCGCGCTCACCGCAGGAAACCGCCTGCTGATAATCACCAAGGAGGAAATTGCACAGGGTGCATTGCTTATAGATTTCAAAGGCATTGGAATATCCCATTGCAATTGCAGAGTAAAAATCCTTCAGCGCATCGCTGTACTTCCCCTGCGACAGATAAGACGCCGCGCGAAGGGCATACATCTCGTTGGTCATCGGATTGCTGGCAGCCCTGCTGCCCTCCATCTTCAGCCCCTGTGTGGCAGCATCGGAAGCCGCTTCATATTTTCCGTCCAGAAGGTAGCAGCGCGTCAAAATTCGGCTGATCTCACTGGTTTCGCAGTAGACCTGCTGAACGTTCAGGCTCCGATTCAGGTAATCCACCGCCTTCTGATAATCCTGCTGCATATAGTAGGACAGTCCCACCCAGAGCACTGCTTCCGTGTCCCCCGATGCTCCCTTAAGCGCCGTCAGTCCGCAGCGGACCGCAGCGTCATAGTCTCCGCCGAAATAGTAGCATGCCGCAGCCTGCGTATTGAGAGTCTCGGCATCCTGATAGCCCTTGGATATTGCCAGGTCAAAGTTTTTTGCCGCCGACAAGTTGTCGCCCTTTGCCATGTACGCCATGCCCAGCAGCGAGTATAGCGTGGGCAGCTCCGATTTATCTCCGGTCTTTATTCCGGCGTTACATTCGTCGATGGCCGCATCATACTGAGCAAGATAAATGCGGCACTTTGCAATACAAGAGTATATCTGCGCTTTGGTATAATATGTTTGATCACTTTTTAAAAGCTGCTCATACGCATCGGCAGCCTGATCGTACAGCTTCATTGCATAGTACGACAGAGCCATCCAGTTGTTGGAGTCCTTAGACCCATCTCCGGTTTTCTCTCCCGTTTTGATGCTGTCCGCGTAATCTCCCGTAAGGTAGCTGCAAAGAGAGATCTGTTCATAAAGCGTCTCGGAATCCTGATACCCGCTTTTGATCGCAGAGCGAAAATCATCCGCCGCAGCCGCATAGCTGCCCAGGCGCATATCGGCCGTTCCCCGCAGCACGTAGAGATCGGCCGCCAGCTTGTCGCCGCTCTGCAGCGCTTGAATTCCCGCGCTGCACTCATCTGCCGCGCCCTGCGCCTCATCCAGCAGCAGCCTGCATCGGGCCTTCATATAATACAGTTCCGCCGGAGTAAACGACTCCTGCTGCAAGGGCTGGATTTTGCTGTAAGCACCGAGCGCCTTTTCATATTCTCCCTGATAGATGTATACGTTTCCCTCCAATGCCAGCGCGGCGGCCTGCTGTGAGGCGTTTGAGGCAAGCCTCTCACATTCCTCAATGTTTTTCAGCGCGGTCTGATAGTCTTTGGCTTCAATCGCGGAAGTGGCCTTGAGATAAGCATCGGAGTACGGTTCGTCGGTTTTGATTTCCTGCGAATCCTCGCTCTCCGCCGACCATGGAGCGGTCACTTTGGCGGAATTGTTGGGATCCAATGCGTTTACCGTCTCCGCGTCCGCCTTTCGTGTCGCCTCCTCCGCGCTTTTTCGGGCCAGCGCCACTTGTGACAGTGCAACGGACGATACAAGCATCACTGCCGCGAGGACTCCGGCGGACAGCCTTTTCAGCCAGCGATGCCGGAAGAACAGACCACTAAGGCTCAGGCTCAACTTAAGTTTTCTCATGATCTGTCACCATCCTCCAAGTATGTGTTTTCAGCCGCTCGGGCAGGTCTGTGCACACAGTTTCCCGTGTGCACAGACCGACTTGCGATTCTTATTCCGTCCAGATCTGCACGCTGCTTGTTGCCGTATCAAACTCCACACTGAAGCCCAGCAGCGCTCCCAGCTCACGAATCTGGAAATAGTTATTCCGTCCGATATTGTAGCACTTCAAGTAGCGCTTCACCCCGTTGGCCGTGAGGCTCCAGTTGCTCGGGCTGCAGCTGGCGGACAGGTCGGCGCCGATAACGCACTCGCCGCCCACCGCCTGATATGCCTTCCCGGTCTCCAGAGCAATCTGACCGTTCTTAAAGCCGATGGAGAACTGGCTACTGGTTCCACTGAGCAGCGCCGCCACGTCACGAAGCTTGAAATAGTTGTTCTGATTTACATAATACACCTGCAAATTGACCTCCTGACCGTTCAGGAACACCCGATGTGCCGACTTCTTGACTTGCTTCACAGCTGGGGTGGTCTGAGACGTTCCCAGGATGGGTGCGAACACTGCATTCACCTTGACATTGGAAGACGGCATCGTAAAGGTATAGGAGCCGTCCGCCAGAGTCGTTGTCTCCACTTGTTTATTATTCGCGGTAGTGACCGTAAGCGCGCTCACATAGAAACTGGTGACGGGAGACGGAGTCACCATAATCGTCTGATTTGCATTAGCGCTGATCTGCTCCAGGGAAACACTGCCCCACTGATCCGTTCCGCTGGAAGAAGCGGCGGTCTTGCTGGCGCTGGGCGTAATGGTGTAAGTGGAGACAGCTCCGCCTCCGCCGCTGCTAATCGTATTGTATTGTACCAATAGGATTTCTCCGCCCGTGATGGGGTAGCTGCCGGAAATGACTGTGCCGCTGCCGCCCTTGACGTACCAACCTACAAACGTGGCGCTGCTGACGGCAGCAGTCGGGAGACTGGTAATCTGATTGCCGGAAACCGCCAGAGAGCCTGTCAAAGCGTATATCTGAGTCATGTCCAGCGTTGCCGTCGTCCCGCTGCCTGCGATGAGACTGCCCGCCCGCAGCTGCTGGCTGGCAGCGACGGCAAGAGTCCCGTTTCTCACCTGAATCACAGGTACATAGATGGTAGCTGCGACTGAAAGTACCCCGCCGTTGACGGTTAAAGTCTGATAGTTGCCGGCATTCAGCGTAACCGCCGCGCTTCCATTCGTTGTCATGCTGTAGAGCGTCTCTCCCGTCGTACCGGCCACCACGGCAGTCTCTGTGCCCGAGATACTCGTATCGCCGGCCAGAGTTACCGTGCCCTTCAGGCTTCCGAACGTTCCCTGAACAAAGGCGGCGCTGTCGCCGTTCACTACAAGCTTACTGCCGACCCCGCTGCCGGTCACATAGACCGAGCCGGTCTGTCCTGCAGTCTCGGTTCCATCCACCGTGGCATTGATCGTCAGCAAATCAACCGGCGTTACCGTATTTGTGGAATTGCCGCTTTTCACCACCGCGAAAGTTCCCATGGCGTCCACATTTGCAGCGGTGCTGCTGTTCACATACAGCTTGCCGCCGTTGCTGTCCACGGTTCCGCTCAGGCTCCCCAGAATTCGGAGAGCCGCGTCCGATTCCAGCGCCACGGCCGCAGCTGTGGCCTGATTCCGCACCGTTATCTCAACCGGCGTCGTATCCCCGTTGCCCAGATTCACGTTGGTGAAGGTGCCGCCGATGCTGCCGGTGCCGTCCGGGAGGGTATAGGCATAGCCGACTCCCGTCGCCGCGCCCTGCAGATCCAGCCGATTTTCCGATGTTGCGCTGCCGTTGGCATAATTGCCCTGCGCATTCAGCGAATTAATGGCGTCCGTCGTATTTCCAACGGTCAGATCATTGTTCTGCTGGGTCGCCTTGCCGGTCACAGTGGCAAACTGTCCGGAAAGATAGACCGGCACGGTCGCGGTGGGATTGATGTACAGCTTTGCAGCCGTATTGCTGTCTCCGACCACAACGCCGTCAATCGTTCCTCCCGTAACCCACAGCGCTGCCGTGGTATAGACCACCGGCTCGTTTACGCCGCTGATCTTGGTATCCAGGGTACCGCCGCTGATCCACACGCTGCCCGCCTCCAGGCAGAGTGCGTCGGTTCCGCCCACCAGGCTGCCGCCGGACAGGACAAACGTCGCTGTCGGATCCGTCAGCCACACTCCATAGACCGGAACGTTGATATCCTCGTGAGCGGAGGGGTTCTTCTCGACAGAGCCACCGGTCATGGTAACGTCAGCATACTGATTGATCCGCACGCCGCTCTGGCAGCCGTCACCCATGATCTTTGCCGAATTCTGAATGGAAAGCACTGCAGAATGGCTGCTGTCGGCGCCCGTCACGGTGACGGTGCCTGTTTTCCTGGAATCCGGCTGCACGCCCGACTTTACCTCCAGCGCACCCAGCAGCGTTACGTTCGGGTTCGCGCTTGCGCCCGCGTTGATCACGACGGCCTCCACGCTGGTGGAACCTAGGATTTTCCCGCCGTCAAGCGTAACGGTGCCGTCACTGACCTTGACCGTCGCCGCTGCAACACCCAAAGCCTGCATTGTATAATTCTTGATGGTCACCCGCTTGGCCGCTGCCGTTTCCAGCAGAGCCGCATTTCCAGCGGAGGAAGTGATTGTCTCAGAGCCTGTCGCCAGCAGGAACACTTCGGAGTTCCCCGCAGCGTGCAAACCGCAGGCCGTCCCGGAAATTCCAAATCCGCCCAGGGTCAGCAGCGCCGTATCCGCTGTGCTGACGCCCGTACCGGCAGTGGCGGCAATGGTGCCGCTCCCCTGCGGGACGCCTGCCGCAGAATATGCGCAGATCCAGTCGCCGCTGTCATTCCTGAGATCCGTCACCATAGCGGTGCCGGTCAGGGCCATACCGCATGCATTGCCGATGATATTCACCGTATCAGTCAGGTACAGGTTTGCGCCGTTCCCTGCGGTCAGGCCGGAAGCGCCGCTCTTGGAAGCCGTAATTGCTCGGAGATACGTCGTGCCTGCGCCGCCGTCGGCAAATTTCACGTCGGCATAAGCAGCCGAAAATCCGTACCCCATATCGGCGTTGGTCACTGTCATGTCACCGGCCACTGTAACATCCTGCTGCACGCTCGTCGTGCCCTGGATCTGAACGGAGGCGAACGCACTGTCATCCGCCAGCGTTGCTTTCACCGAAGCGGTTCCCAAAATCAAATCATAGGGGCCCACATCGCTGGCATGGAGACCTGTTTTGCCCAAAACAGTTGCCTCGCTCGTATAATCCAACGAATAAGCATCCGCCGCAGAGGTTCCGATCACCTGCAGATCGTTGGAAGTCGACACATAGCCGGTCAGATTCTCAAACTTGCCCTGTGCAATGACGGCTGTGTTGCCGGGGATTACAAACAGTTGGGCATTGGTGAGGCTGCCGCCGTTGATCGTCGCCGTTCCGTTGGTATCGTTGATCTTCAGCGTGACACCGGATCCCAGAGAGAGGATGCCGCTGTCCACCTGTCCGGCGTAGGAAGCTTTTGCCGCCAGCTGCATGTTCCGGATCGCCACCTGCGTGGCCGCGCCGCTCACATACACGCCGTATCCGGTTCCGCCTCCGGTCACCTGATACTGGGGCTCGGATGCGTCGCCGCTGAGGAATACGCGGCCGCCCGTTGCGAACAGTCCGTGGCTTCCGACGCTGGTTCCGCCTGAAACAAGATTGTAGTTACCCAAAACCACGGTGGGCGTTTGGCCCGCGCCGTTGCTCTCCGCTTTCAGTGCAACCGAGGAGGAAATCGCACCCGACAAAATATTGCCTGATCCTGACGGGGCAGCCGAAGCAGCCTTCTCATCCGCCGTCCAATCCGGGCCGACCATATAGTTGGTCAGCGTTCCGCCGTACACATCAATGCCATATGCACCGCCGAGGAACTGGTTGACACCCCGCAGGCGGAGGGTTCCTTTTATCTGCGCACCCAGTCCGCCCGAGGTCACATTGATCGGGGCCGCCGCGTCGCTGCCGTATACCTTGTAATCCGACAGCGTCATGACGGTATTCCGTCCGACTACAATGCCCTTCTGCTTGCCCCAGATATAGGCGTTGTCTTTGCTGGCCACCGTATCATAGCTCAGCCTGACCGTCACAGAATCGGTATCCGCCGTCTCCACACCGGTTCCGTTCGACACGGCCGCATCAAAGGTATAGCTGTCAAGATCAACAGTTCCCTTCTGCACAAAGAGTGCATAGCTGCCCGTTCCGGTGCCCTTCACCAGATTTTCAGTGCCGATGCTGTATGCGCCGGCCGCATAGTTTGTAACGCTGCCATCCAGAACAGAGACACCGCGGGTGAGTCCGGTCACGGAGATCCCGTTTTTCAGGGTCAGAGCGCTTCCGCTATCGACCTGAACGCCGACATTGCCCAGTACGGAAGCGGTGTCCAGGGTCACGGTGCTGATGCCGGACTTTCCGATCTGCAGACCGATGTCCCCCGCGTCCTGATCGTTGGCAATGCTGACGCCGGTCAGGCTGGCCGCAGAATGATTCACCGTCACGCCGTTTACTTCGCCGATGATGCTGTAATTGCTCATATCCAAAGAACCATTTTCGACGTAAGCTCCGTCCTTATTGGTTCCCGTTACGGATTTATAGGTACTTGTATCCGAGCCGGTCAGGGTCACGGTGGTGCCGCTGACCCATACGCCGTAATTTCTTCCGTACAGATCGTTGGTGAACAGGGTTGTTTCGGTCTGTGCGTCGCCCGACACAGACAATCCGTAAAGCGCATTCTGTCCGTCGGTGCTGCTGCCGATATTGATCGGATTGGCGTCTCCCATAGTGAGGGAAACTGCAGCGGCATTGCCGGCGGCATCGCTGACCGCGATATTCTTAAAGCCGCCGTCCTGCACCGCATTCATGCTGTCTTTTCCGCTGATAAACTTCACCGCCGCGGATCCGCAGCTGTCGGTCAGATTCAGCGCCCAGGTCATGCCGCTGTCATTGTAATAGGTCATTCCTCCGGTGAGGAATACACAGTCCTGACCAAAGATCTCACCGGTCCCAGCGTCATCGAACGCGGCGATGCTGCCGTCCTTCGTCCCGTTGATCGTCAGGTCGCCGCAGGTATACACGCGGCCCGTGATCTGATCGAAGACGCCTTTCACGCCGGTAAAGCTCTTCGCATTGGTATCGGCGTCCAGATGCAGTTCCGCGCCGGAGACTCCGGTGATCTGCGCGAATACGCTGGAATTGACGACGGTCAGTGAACCGCCTGTGACGGTGCAGGTCGCCAATCCGCCATCCCGGCTGCCAATGACCGCACCGTTGCTGACGGCGATGCTGGCATGATCGGCAACCAGACTGCTGGTAATCATCACGCCTTTGTCCAGCTCAATGCTGACATTGTGGATCATGACCGTGCCAAAGGTGCCCTGCAGAGAGAACTCGTCACCGCTCAGCGCGGTGGTTCCCGTTGTGGCGCCCATGACTTCCAGCTGGTAGCTCCCGCTGTTGCAGGTAATCTGGCCGGTCGTATTTGCCCGCATGATCGTCAGGTTGTTGGACATGGTCACCTTGCCCGACACTTGGTCGAAGAAACCCTCCACTTTTACAGGGTTCGCATCCCGGTCGGTGCTGTTGATCACCGTGACCTCACCGTAATAATTGGTACTTCCCTCGGTGTAGGCCGCTCCGGTGATATGATTGGCAATTCTGCCCACTTCAACGCCTTCCGCACCGACCGTCAGCTGCGCAGCGCCCGTGACCGTCGCGTTGGCCGCCGTGCCGAACAAATCGGCGGCGCCGCCGAACAGAATATCATCTGTCCCCTGCACATTCAGATTCAGCACAGTGCCGTAAACTTTGGCGGTGCCGCGGGTCACATTCACAGTGCCGTTGCCGCTGCCCTGTATGGGAACCAGCTCGCCCGGGCAGAGCACATTCAACGTTCCCGCCGTCAGCGTTACCGGATATCCGGCAAAGCCGCACAGCGCGGTTACGGTGCCGTTGTTGACCGCCAGCTTGGCGGTGGAGGTTCTGGATTTTATAAACACGCCGCCGCTCAGGGTGCTGTTGATCGTCGTGTCGGAATTCAGGTTGAAATAGCCGCCCAGTTTGGCAAAGCTACCCTCAATGCTGACCAGCTCGCTCTCATTGCCGGCAGGGAACGACAACGTTGTGTCCGTGCCCTTCACGAGGGATTGTTTGCTGGTGTAGTCGTAGGCGGCGGAGTAAGTCGCTTCCACAGTGTTGCCGTAATTATCGTCGATCACGCCGCCGTCCGCAAGGGAAAGCGCGGCGCGGGAACTTCCGTTACTGTTATACACTGCGCCGTTCAGCGTCAGGGTACCGTTGGTCCCCACCGTAACGGAGCTGCCGTTGCAGCAGTAGATGTCCACGCCGGAGACCGTCGTCGCCGCATCGGGCGTCTCGGCCGTATCCGAGGCGATGGCAACGCTCTTGAGCAGAATGATGTCCGCTCCCGCGTCGTTGGCCGCGTTGAGGGCGGTTTTGGTGCCGAGGGTCCCGTCCTGGAAGGTTTCATAATAATAGCTCCCGGTCTTTGCCTCGGCCACCGCCCAGCCGTCAGAGGTATAGGCGTAATAAACCCCGCCGTATACGACCGCTGTGTTGCTGTACCGGTAGTCCATGTCCGGGATGCCCAGGCCGGCCTGTAGAAAACTGACCGGGTATGTATCGTTGATCTTGCCGACACTTCCGTCATAGGAAAATGCCCCAGCGCTTCCGGTAACGGCCAGAAGGTCGCCGGGAGCCAGATACAAATCGAGCACATCCTGTGTGCCGTCTGACCCGATATGAATCCACCAGTATGCCGTAGTGGGCCGTGTCTCAGTAAGGCCATTTGCTGAGAACTCGGCCGTGTCTGCCGGGACGTAATAGTTATGATCGACTGTCGGAGTCGATCCCGCGCACGTCATCGACCCCAGCACCGTGCCGATATCATAATCGACCGTCACGGTAGGAACCGGAGTCTGGTCCGTATCTGCTGCAGAAATACTCAGGGTAAACAGCAGTACGCACGCCAAAAGCACAAGAAGAATTCTCTCAAATCTGTGTATGCTCTTCTTCATTTTTTTCCCTCCAAAGCAATATCGCCGGTAGTTTGAATTTCGAATAACAAATCGTAATTTTCCAGTGATCAAGGGAACCGCATCGCCGTGCATACTCTTACCTATATTAAATTACAGTTTCAATGAATGCCGTGTACTTCGCCGCCCTGCCCTGTCTTTCACTTCAGTCCGAATGTGGATACAGGTTTTTTTAACAAATGGTCTTTTTTGCTCGCTTACTCCGCCGGTGTATCCTTGTCTTATTAATTGACATTATCATAACTCTTTCGGATTAGCAAGAAATTATTACCACATTATTATAATTTTTCCTAAAATTGTTTTTTTTGTTCCAATATGGTTTTTTTTATATTTTTACAGCTGTATTTTTGTAAATAGCATGGACGTATTTCATAATATATGCTATATTGGCAGAAATAGACAGTTTTTCCCCAGCCGGGATCGCCGGCGGACCGGAATCTCCTCCAACGGGCGAAATGAACGGAGAAAGGACATAAAATCTCATGAAAAGAGGGTCAAAATTCTTACGATTTTCCGCAGCAGTGATGGCAGCGGCGGCAGTTCTGTTCTGCGGTTCCTTCGTGCCAGTCGGCGCGGCCGGGACAGGCACGCCGTCGCTGTCGGTTTCCGCCGTCCTGTCAGCGGACGGAACAACCGTGACCGCCACCGTTTCCATCACAAAATCCGACGCGATCAGCGCTCTGCAGTTTGAGCTGCTGTACGATTCCGCAAAGCTGACCGCAGACAATCCTCAGCTGGTCTCTCCGTGGTCCGGAATGCTGGCCTCCGTAAATGTTCCCGAAGCAGGCCGTGCGGCTGTGGCCGCCGCCACGGCGTCCTCCGGAATCGTCAACACAGGCGGCAGCGTTGCCACAATCCGGTTCAGCGTGTGCAGCGGAGCCACAGATTCCGCCTACCTGGCGCTTCGGAACATCAAAATCTATGCGGCTGACGGCTCCGCCTATGAGGAAGACACCTCCCCCGCAATCGGAATCAACGTGACCGCCACAGCCTCCGGCGGCGCCGCCGGAGCCGTCACCTCCCCCGTCCCGGTGCCCATGACGGCGGAAGAACGGCTGGGCAATGTGATCCTTCTGCAGGCTGACAATTACGCCGCGCTGATCGACGGTACCCTGAAGTACATCGATCCCAGCAACAAAGCCGTGGTGCCCTATGTCAACGCGGACCAGCGCACGATGGTTCCCATCCGGTTTATCGCCGAGGCGCTGAACGCCAAAGTCGAGTGGGTGGGCGGAACCGGTCGGCAGGTTCGGATCACCTACGGCGGGAAAGTCATTCTGATGTCCATCGGCTCCTCTGTCTACACGGTGAGCGGCGTAACGTACACCATGGACACCCAGCCCGTTCTGCAGGACGGACGCACGCGGGTTCCCCTCCGCGTGATCGCCGAGTCCTTCGGGGCGGATGTAAAGTGGGACAGCTCCAACCACCTGATCGTCGTCTCCCCTGCAAGCAGTCCCTGGGATCTCTCCGGCACCTCGGAAGCCGCGGCTGCGGCCCGGGCGCTGCAGCTCCTATCCCCGCTGATGCGGGATGTGATATAAGCAAGGAGGCCTCGCCATGAAAAAAACCGTCAGTCTCTTCCTGACCGCCGCTCTGCTCTGCTCCCTGCTGTGCATCCCCGCGTCGGCGCTGTCCGCGCCGGACGCGGAAGGCGTGTACTTCACCGGCGTGATCGACAGCAGGTGCACCGTTACCCCCTGCGCTGCGGACGGCAGTGCGATCACGCCCAGCACTGCGTACGACTGCAACGCCGACGGCACTGCCGACAGCTTCTATGCCGCCGCCCAGCGCTTCACCGTTCAATATACGGGTGCTCTGACCGTGGGAGACCAATACGCCATCCTGATGTACTCGGGTGCCAGCGTCAGCATCAGCTCGATTCTGTACATCAATCAGATCACCGTCACCGCTTCCGATGCGGCGAACGGCTATCTGACCTTCGACGTGTATCCGACCTCCGTCAAGACCGCCACGATCAAGATCACCAGCGATGCGGAATCCTTCTCCAATCCGCTCACTGTGACCGCTGTGTCTCTCTACACGCCCTACGCACTGGGGGACACGGATGGGGACAGGAGCATCTCCGCGCTGGATGCCGTCGTCATCCTCCAATACATTGTGGGCAGCAAGATTCTGTCCGCCAGTCAGCGCCTGGCCGCGGACGTGGACAAGGATCTCAGCATCTCCGCACTGGATGCCGTGCGCATCCTCCAGTATATTGTCAGTGCAAAGCCGCTCGGATAATTTTCAATTGATACAGAAGGATGGAACGATCATGAAAAAACGACTTCTCTGCCTGTTATGCACCGTTTCTCTGCTGCTCGGACTTGTTTCTCTCCCCCCCAGCGCGCGGGCGGTGGGAGATACTGTGACATTGGCACTGACGGTGACCGCCACACAGGGCACAACCGCTGTGGCCCGGAGCCTGACCGACCTGCGGGCGGGCGACACGGTCACCGCCAACATCGCGACCACGGCGGAAATTTCGAGGGTGAACACCCTCACCGTGGGGCTGGATTTCGACAAAAGCTATTTTACCTGCACCGACGTTGATGTATCCGGTCTCGGTTCGCAGTATATCGTTTCCAGCCACACAGCGGGCTGGAACCTTGAAAAAATAACATCTATTTCCGATGTTAACACCAACGGGTTCGTTGTTGCCAACGGCACGCAATATCTGGACTCCAGCGAAAACGAGGCGAACCGCAGTATGGCCGCCAACACGGTTCTGCTCTCCGTCACCTTCACCGTAAAATCCGGGGTAAACGGCGCGGCCGTTCCCTTCGGCGTCAGGCAGAATATCCCCCCTGTGGGAGCCGACCTGGGTTCAACTTACCTGCAGTTCACCTACCTGGAAGGCTCTCAACCCGTTCCCTGCACGGTAACCTCCCCCGCCTCCGTCCCGGCCACGGTGGTCGAACCCCTCTCCTCCGTCAGTGTGGACGCCCTCACCATCGCCGCCGGCTCCACCGCGGTATCCTCCGTCAGCGGCACCAACTGTTCCGGCAGCGTCAGCTGGACCGGCGTGACGGCGGGCGGCACGATTCCCGGCGCGGGCACCTACACCGCCGTGATCACGCTCACGCCCGGCACAGGTTATGTGTTTACGGACAGCGCCGCGGTCAGTTACGGCGGCACGACGCTGACCTCCTCCGGTCAGACGGTTAATTCCTGCTCCGCTCAGATCTCCTCCCAGAGCACGGGTTCCGTCCAAATCACCGTCTCCCGCACCATCGACAAGGCCGCGGCAAACATCCAGATTGACACCATCCCCACCCTTGTCTACGACGGCGGTGCGGTCACAGCCGGCACCTCCGGCACCGACATTCTCTACTCCTATACCGGCGACGGCACCGTGGCGATCAACTGGTATGCGGACAACAGCGGCTCCCGGGGCAGTCCGCTTTCGGGCGCTCCCACCAACGCCGGTACCTATTGGGTCGGCGTCTCCGCCGCCGCCGGCACCGACTACGCCGCAGTTTCGGAGGTCACCCGTCCGTTCACGATCTCCCGTGCGGCATCCGCCGGCATCACCGTCGCGTCAAACCAGTCCTCCGTTTATGACGGCGGAGCGGTCACGGCCGGTACTGCCGCCGCCGACATTCTCTACTCCTATACCGGCGACGGCACCGTGGCGGTCAACTGGTATGCGGACAACAGCGGCTCCCATGACAGCAAGCTTTCGGGTGCTCCCACCAACGCCGGTACCTACTGGATCGGCGTCTCCGCCGCCGCGGGAGCCAATTTCGACGCCGTTCCCGAGGTCTTCAACCAGTTTGTGATCACGCAGGCAGCCGCAGCAATCTCTGTTGCCGCCGGCCAGTCCGTGGGCTATTCCGGCAGCCCGGTGACAGCCGGCACCTCCGGCGCGCTCCGCTACTCGTACAACGGTGACGGGGCAATCACAGTCAATTGGTATGCGGACAGCAGCGGTTCCCTGGGCAGCAATCTCTCCGCTGCTCCCTCCGCCGCCGGCACCTACTGGATCGGCGTCTCCGCCGCCGCCGGCACGAACTATACCGCCGCCGCGGAGGTTCAGCAGCGGTTTACCATCTCCCAGGTCGGAGCCAGCATTTCCATCGCGCCAAGCCAGACCGCCGTATACGATGGCGGCGCGGTCACGGCCGGCACCTCCGGCGCGGACATCATTTACGCTTATAACGGCGATGGAGCCGTTACAGTCAATTGGTACGCGGACAGCAGCGGCTCCCGGGGCAGCAGTCTCCCCGCCGCTCCCACCAACGCCGGTACCTACTGGGTCGGCGTTGAAGCCGCCGCCGGCACCAATTTCGCCAAAGTCTCCGAGGTCCCCGGCAAGTTCGTCATCTCCAAAAAGTCTGTCACCGTCAGCGGCATCACCGCTGACAGCAAAGTCTATGACGGTTTGATGACCGCATCGCTGAATTGCAGCGGCGCCGTCTTTTCCGGCAAGGCGGACGGCGACTCGCTGACCGTTACCGCCACCGGCGCATTCAGCGATAAAAACGCAGGTACGAACAAAACCGTGACCATCAGCGGCCTGAGCCTGGGCGGCGGCTCGCTGGCCAACTATGTGCTGTCCGGCACAGGCAATCAGTCCTCCGCCAGCGCCGCCATTACTCCCAAGGCACTCGACGCGGCCGACTTCGGCTTTTCCTCCGGCTTCGCCGTATCCAAGGTCTATGACGGCACAACCGGTACCGCCGCTGCCACCGTCGTGGGCAGCATCACCAACTCCGGCATCCTGGCCGGTGACAGCGTGACGGTCACACCCTCCGCCGCCGCTTATGACGGCGAGGGCGTTGGCTCTGGTAAGACGGTGCTCTATTCCTTCGGCACCGGCACGGCACTCTCCGGCACCGCCGCCGCCAACTACAGCTACACCCCTTCTGACACAACGAAATCCGTTGCTGCGGGCTCCATCACCCCCGCCGGTTACAGCTACACCATCGGCAGCGTAGTCACCGGCCTGAAGGTGGGCAGCGGAACAGCGGCAATCACCGGAGCCAGCTCCGCCGGCATCGGTGTGACCGTCAGCTCCGTCGCGGAGCCGGTCACCGGAACCCTGACCTGGTATCGAAACAGCGGGCGCACGCAGCTGCTGACCGACAGCGATATCAGCGGCCTGTCCGTGGGTGCGGCCCCAATCTTCTACTGGAGCTTTGCCGCCACCGACGGCAACTATACAAGTGCCTCCAAAACCGGCTCGGTCCAATTCACGATTCTGGCGGGAGATCCGCAGGTGCTGACGTTCACAGCGCCCGCCTCTGTCGCCAAGACTTACGGCGACGCCGGGTTCACCAACGCCATCACCTCGGTCAAGACCGCCGCCGGCGCGGACATCGCCGACCACGGCGCAATCACCTATTCCAGCAGCAGCCCGACCGTTGCTGCGGTGGATGCCTCCACGGGCGCGGTTACCATCAAAGCGGCAGGCAGTACGGTCATCACCGCCGCCGCCGCGGCGGTGGCCGGAAAATGGGAGGCCTCGACACAATCCTATTCCCTGACCGTCTCTCCCAAAGCCGCTTCCCTCACTTGGGAGCACGATACCGACCTCGTTTACGACGGCACCAGCAAAAACGTCACGGCGTCCGTCTCCAATCTGGTGAGCGGTGATCTCTGCACCGTCTCCGTTACCGGCGGTACTGCGAAAAATGCGGGCAGCTACACCGCAGCCGCCTCGGCGCTGAGCAACAGCAACTACGCGCTGCCCGCCAGTCCCACCCGCTCGTATACCATCGCCAAGGCTTCCCGGGGACTTGCAAACGTGCCGTCCTCCCTCACGCTGACAATCGGAAGCTTGAGTCAAACGCTGACTCCGTCTTTCTCCAATCTGGACGCTTCCGCTTCACCGGCGTATACCAGTTATGATTCCTCCGTCGTCACGGTCTCGCCCGCCGGAAAGGTGACGGCAGTGGGCAACGGCACAGCCGCTGTCACGGTCAGCCTGGCTGCCACGGGCAACTACAACGACGCGAACGCCGCCTGCTCTGTTACCGCCATAGCAAGCCCCATCACCAAAATCGCATCCGTCACCGGCGGCAGCGGCGACGCTTTGACCGCCGTGCTCAGTGGATCCACCATTTCCGTAAGGGGCTTCGCGACGGCGGATCAGACCATCACGATCACTCCGGTCTACAGCACACTCGCCTCAGGTGATGCCTCGATCACCACAACGGTTACCACGGCGGCTCTGGCCGCAGGCAGCACCTTCCAGGTCACGGCAGGCGGCAGTCTCGTCCAGTATACCGTCTCCTATGCCGGTGTGATCATCCTCCCCGCCAATGTGGCTTTGGAGGAAACCGCGCCTGCCACCTCCGTATCCGGCAGCATTGCCGACGATCTTAAGTCGGCTGTCACCACCGCCCTGCAGAATTCCGCTACCAATGCAGACGGCCTGATGGCCGCGGCGGCGTCGGCTCTGCTCAGCACAGCGCAAAACCTGAGCACAACGCAGGCGAGCGCGCTTGCTCCTCTGGGCGAAAATCCCAAAATCACGGTATCCGTGGGCGCCAAGATTGAGGCACTCTCCTACAGCGGTGGGAACTCCCTCATTCTGGAGATCACCCCGACCTACCATGTGACGGCCAGCACCACACAGGTCGGAAATGCTGCCGATCCGGTGGTTCTGCAATCCGAGACCACGCTGCCCAACAGCGTCATCACCGCGCCGATCTCCGTCAGCATCAGCCTGCCGGCCGACTTCCCGGTCAGCAATCTGTTCGTCAGGCACACCACTTCCAGCGGCACGGAATATCTGCCGGTCACCGTGTCCGACCGCACTGCCACCTGGTTCCAAAGCTCCTTCAGCAGCGTGGAGCTGTATTCCGACGCACGGTCCGGCTCCATTTGCTACACATTCGCCGACGGCACCGTACAGACCGTCTCCTATGATGCCGGAAGCCTTCTGACCAGCCTGCCCACGGACAGTATGAACAACTCCACCTTCAATGGCTGGACCATCGGAAGCACCACTTATACCACTATGACGGAAGCGCTTCTGTCTGCCGTCAATGGCAAAACGCTGACTGCCGCATCCAGTTTCACCGCAAACAGCAGCGGTGGCGTTATCAGCGGCGGTGGTGGCGTCAGCAGCGGTGTCACTGCTTCCATCTTCCGGATCACAGCGACCGCCGTCGGTTCCGGTTCTATCAGCCCTTCCGGCGACGTTGCCGTAACAAGCGGTAAGGACCGTGCCTTTACCATCACTCCCGACACCGGCTATCGCGTCAGCGACGTACTGGTGGACGGTGTCAGCGTGGGCGCCGTCAGGACCTACACCTTCTCCAGCGTGACCGCCGCGCACAAGATCTCCGTCACCTTTGTCAAAGGCAGCGATGTGACTGATCTGTTCACGGACATTTACAGCGGTATTTGGTGCCGCGATGCCGTCCAGTACGCTTCGGACAACGGACTGATGAAGGGCACCTCCGAAACGGCGTTCTCTCCGGATGTAACTCTGAACCGCGGGATGCTGGTAACCATCCTCTATCGTTTGGAAGGCTCCCCCGCCGCAAGCGGCGGCAGTGCCTTCTCCGACGTAACGTCCAATACCTGGTGCCGCGACGCCGTGCTCTGGGCCTCTTCCGCCGGCGTTGTGAACGGCTTTGGCAACGGCACATTCGGCGCCGATCAGGGGATTACCCGCCAGCAATTCGTCGCGATACTGTACCGTTACGCGGCCTATAAGGGCTACGACACCGGCGCGTCTGCATCTTTGAGCACTTATACCGATTCCGAAGGTCTCTGGGCCGCTGATGCCATGCGGTGGGCACTGACCAAGGGAATCCTCACCGGCCGGACCGCTTCCACGCTGGCGCCGGACGGCGCTGCCACCCGAGGTCAGACGGCCACCTTCCTGATGAGGTTTTTGAAGAACGCAGCAAAATAGAATTAAACAGGACGGTCCCCCTGCATTGCCGGGGGACCGTCCTGTTTATGGATGCGCTTCTCCGGAGCGGCAGATGCCGGACGCTAACATCCGCCCGAGCAGACGGACGGCATTCGTCGGCATCATGCACACGATGATCCAGGTGGCATTACTGGCATCTTGCTCACTCCAGCTCCGGCGATGGCAGAGTTGAAAAACCGGAGGCCGCAGCCATGCATTTGACGGCGGACAGATTCTTGTCTTTCACTTCCAGCATAACATCCAGATCCCGGTTCCGGATGGACTCATAAAACGGCAGAAAATCCTCCAGGGAGATGGTCTGGGAGTGAGCGCCGGGCTTTCCGCCGGGGTTCTGTTGGGAGTAGTGGATTTTTTGCCGTCCGTCCCACGGGTGCCAGGTCTTCGCGCACTCCCCGATCCAAAACCCGGGAGTCCCTCCCACTTCCGGCGGATTGATGGCGTGGTGCAGACAGTCAAACACCGCCGGAATCCCCAGCCTACCCGCCACCCGGAGCACATCGGCGATGTGGTAGGAACGGTCGTCGTTTTCCAGCACAACGCGGTGGCGGACGCTGTCGCTCAGGCGCTCCCAGTTCCGGCAGAACCTGTCGCAGGACACGGGTTTGTCGCCGTAGGCGCCGCCCAGATGAAGGATGAGTTTGCTGCTTTCATCGGTGTTCAGCAGCCGTAATACCCGCTCGTGGTAATCCAGATCCGCAACGGCGCGACGAACCACCTCCTCGTCCGGCGAGTTCAGCACAGTATACTGCCCCGGATGCATGGATACCCGCAGGGAAGTCCGGGCAATCCGCTCTCCGAGGGCGGCGAACACATCCGAGAACTCCTCCCACCACGGCAGGAAATTCAACGGGCTGGACCCGAAGGGAATCAGGTTTGAGCTGATGCGGAACAGACGGATGCTGTTTTCCGCGTTGTAGTCTACCAGCAATCCCAGCGCATTTAGATTGTGCGCCGTGACCTCCCGCAGCCGCTGCGCCGTGGCGGTCCGCGCCGTGCAGGATCTCAGTTCCGAGCCGGGCACTCCCAGAGCAAGGCATGCGTAGCCGAATCGTATTGTTGTCATCTTGCTTGATTCCTCCTCGTCCGTCGCTTCGCACCCGATTTTCTCAGCACATATCCGAGACAGACACCTCGCATTTTTTGCACTTATTATACCCCAAATCACCTTCCATGATCTGGGGTATAAGGATTTGACTGTTACTCACTACACTAAGTAAGGTGCTCGTGGACAATACGTGTGTTGTAGTGTGTCTTCTCCTCATAAGGGTTTTATCACAATTTACCTGCCGCTGCCTCAGCTCTTTCATTCCTAATTGTGCTGACGAGCAGGAGTGAATGGGCCAAGTCAGCATTGAGATGACAGCAAATATCTATGTCCATCCGGATGTGGTACGAAAAAAAGACATGGCTGCACAGCTTTCCGGCAGTTTATTAAAAGGGTTGAAAGGGCGGTAGAAACGAGGATAAAAATGATGGTCAGCACAAAAATCGAAAGTCCTGTAGTCGTTACAACTACAGGACTTTCGATGGTGCGCGAGGCGGGACTTGAACCCGCACGTCCTTGCGGACACTAGAACCTGAATCTAGCGAGTCTGCCAATTCCACCACTCGCGCGCATCAATATGAACTTTTTGGGAAAGCAAGGAGGTACGCCGGAGACCAGAGTCTCCGGCAGAAGTGGTGCGCGAGGCGGGACTTGAACCCGCACGTCCTTGCGGACACTAGAACCTGAATCTAGCGAGTCTGCCAATTCCACCACTCGCGCGCATAGGTGGGAACAAAGGGAAGATTGGTGCGGCTGACGGGATTTGAACCCACACGTCGATTGGACACCAGCACCTCAAGCTGGCCTGTCTACCAGTTCCAGCACAGCCGCAAATCTTTGTTCCCGAAAAAAGACTGCTTGATTATTATAGCCAGAACCGGTCGGAATGTCAACCTTAAATTTCCCTTTTTCCGCAAAGCTTCCTCCTGTGGTTTTTTTGACCCACTTACTCCGGGAAATTGCAGTACCTCCCGCCGAAATTCGAACATTCGGCGGGAGGTTTTCTTTCTATTCCGGTCTGGCTCGAAAAGCTTTTCAGCGCTCTTCCATGGGAATATAGCTGCGCTGTCCCTCAACGCACTCGTAGCGGGGCCGGATCAGCTTGCCGCCGGAGGTCAGCTCCTCCATCCGGTGGGCACTCCAGCCGGAGATGCGGGCCACCGCGAACAGGGGCGTGAACAGCTCCATGGGCAGACCCAGCATTTCATAGACAAAACCGCTGTAAAAGTCGATGTTGGTGGACAGGACGTTCTTATGACGGCGCTCCATCAGCAGCTGCTTTCCGACATTTTCCACGTTCTGATACAGCGTCAGCTCCCGGTCCAGACCCTTCTCCGTGGCCAGAAGATTGACATAATCACGAAACACCTCGCACCGGGGATCGGACTTCGTATAGACCGCGTGGCCAAGGCCGTAGATCAGGCCGCTGCCGTCAAACGCGTTGCCGTCCAGCATCTTATTCAGATAGTCGGCTACGGAGCCGGTATCGGCCCAGTCGATGACATGCGTCTTGATGTCCTCCATCATCTCCATCACCTTGCTGTTGGCGCCGCCGTGACGCGGGCCCTTCAGCGAAGACATCGCCGCCACAATGGCGGAATAGGTGTCGGTGCCGGAGGAGGTGACCACATGGTTGGTGAAGGTGGAGTTATTGCCGCCGCCGTGATCCGCGTGCAGCACCAGCGCCACATCCAGGGTCCGGGCCTCCAGCTCGGTATAGGAGCGGTCCTCCCGCAGCAGACGCAGGAAATTCTCCGCCGTGGACAACTCCGGCAGGGGAACATGGATGAATAAGCTCTCGCCCCGGCTGTAACGATAGGCCTGATAGGCATAGATCGCCAGAACGGGCATGTTGGAAATCAGCTGCAGACACTGGCGCAGCACGTTGGCAAGGCCGATGTCGTTGGGCTTGTCGTCATAACAGAACAGCGTCAGAATTGCGCGCTGCATCGTATTCATCAGATCCTTCGGGGGAGCCTTCATAATGACATCCCGAAAGAAATTGGTGGGAAGAGTGCGGTAGGACGCCAGCTGGATACAGAAATCCTTCAGCTGGGACTCCGTGGGCAGCATGCCGAACAGCAGCAGATAGGCCGTCTCCTCAAAGGCGAACCGTCCCCGCTTCGCGGAGCCCCGGACGATCTCCCGTGCATCGATGCCGCGGTAATAAAGCGAGCCGTCAATGGGAGAGATGCGGCCGGTATCGGCCACATTGTATGACTGAATCTCCGCTACACGAGTCAATCCGGTCAGAACACCGCGGCCATCATCGTCACGCAGACCCCGTTTCACGTTGTATTGCTGATACAGCTTGGGATCAATGTAGTTCTCTTTCTCCCATTGCTCTTTCAGGGCCATAATGGCGGGTGTAATTTCACAGTATTCGTTCTCTCGGTTCTCTTTCCAGATCATCGTGATACTCCCCTTTCTAGCAGGTGACGATTCGTCAATTGTTTGTACTTGCAATATTAGCATCGTTGTCTTTCATTTTCAACTACTTTTTTGGATTTATTCAATTATTTTTTTGTTTTTTTGCATAGGCTACACACTTGACTTGCAAAGCCAGGCAAGTTTTGTGGAAAATATCAATCTGTTCCCCCGCGGCAGGCGGTAAAACTGGTAAATTCGCCCAGTTTCTCCGGGGTTCAGATCTGCTGCAGCGTCTCCCCAATGGGGTCATGAATCACCAGATCCGCCTCCACATCGGCGGCCACTGCGGATTTGTTGATGAGTACCAGCCGGCTGCCCCGGTAATAGTCGATCAGTCCCGCCGCGGGATAGACATTCAGGGACGTGCCGCCGATGATGAGCACCTCGGCAGCGGCGATGCAGTGCACCGCGTCATTGAGGGTTTTCGGGTCCAGCCCCTCCTCATACAGCACCACGTCCGGCTTGACGCGTCCGCCGCAGGAGCAGCGGGGTACGCCCTGAGTGCGGCGTATGAAGTCCAGATCATAGAATTTCCCACAGGACTCACAATAATTCCTGTGGACGCTGCCGTGGAGCTCCAGCACCCGTTTGCTGCCGGCAGCCTGGTGCAGCCCGTCGATGTTCTGCGTCACCACAGCCTTCAATTTTCCCCTCCGCTCCAGTTCCGCCAGCTTGTAGTGGGCGGCGTTGGGCCCGGCGTTGGGGGCCAGCAGCTTGGCGCGATAGAAGCGGAAGAACTCTTCCGGCTTGCTTTCATAGAAGGAATGGCTTAAAATGACCTCGGGCGGATACGCATACTGCTGGTGGTACAGCCCGTCCTGACTTCGGAAGTCCGGAATCCCGCTCTCGGTTGAGACTCCGGCACCGCCGAAAAACACAATGTTATCGCTGCCTTCCACCAGTTCCTTTAATTTTTGAACGGCATCTGTCATAATGTTTCCTCCGATTCCATCACATCAGTCAAGGAGAATGTTTCATGAATATCCAGATTTTCGGCTCCTCAAAATCCTTCGATTCCAAAAAAGCCGAGCGGTGGTTCAAGGAGCGCCGGATCAAATACCAATATATTGATACGGCCACAAAGGGATTATCTCCCCGGGAGTACCAGTCCGTCAAGCAAAAAGTGGGCTTTGAAGCGCTGGTCAACACCGGCTGCAAAGCCTATGAGGCCCTGTTCATGGCGTATCTCACCCCGGACGCCCGGGAGGAGAAGCTGCTGGAACACCCGGAGCTGTTCCAGACCCCCATTGTACGCAACGGGAAGGACGCCACCGTGGGGTATCACCCGGAGATCTGGGAGATCTGGGAATAAAAAAGAAGGGCCCGCCTGCCGGTGGGCCCTTCTCTATGGTTCAATGGGCAGATCCGCGATGGCCAGCCCCCTGCGCAGGGCGTACTGAATCGTGTACTGAGTGCCGCCGGGAGAGCCGTCGAAGGCGGCAATCAGCAAAGAGGCATGATCCACCAGATACCGATTCCGCCGCTGCATGCAGTCGGGTGTGTACTTCTCGGAGACCAGTGTCTCATAATCGCATGCTTCCACCATCCGCCGGTAGCGCGTCCGCTGCGGCACGGGCCAGCTGTCGGCCTGGGACGGGCAGGGGATCACCGCCTCCACCGTCACGTCGCCGTGAGCGGCCCGCAAAGCCAGCACGGACTCGCAGAAATAGAGGTCACAGCCCATGGCCATGCCGCACAGGAAATGACGGTATCCTTCTTCATAGGCGGCAGCCACCGCGTCGGCCATCCGGGCCTTCAGCGCGGCGCACCTGGGATCGGACTCCTCGTATTTCCATGGCAGTTTGCCCGGCCGGTGGCCGGTGAAGCTGCAGGCGGACTGTCTTCCCCGCACAGGCGTCATCTCCTCAATCAATCTCTTGCCAGTATAGAACATCTGTTCTGATTTGTAAAGATGCATTTTGGGGGTTGCATTTCTCGCCGCCGCGTTGTATACTATCAGCAGAAAACAACGGAATACTTGTCTTCAGGGCGGGGCGTAATTCCCCACTGGCGGTAAAGTCCGCGACCGGGCGCAGCGTTGTCTGTGCCCGCTGACCCGGTGAAACTCCGGGACCAACAGTATAGTCTGGATGGAAGAAGATGAATGCGGCGGGACCGCGCATTTTGATGCGCTTCTTTGTTGCTTGTTCACCTTGGGAGGCAAAGAAATCCTGGGGTTTTCAAGACTTTCAAAGGAGTGTATTTTTATGTCCGAACCCAACAGCGCCGCCATCAAAATCTCCGCGGTCCGAAGCCGCACCCACCACATCACCGTGGCCGCCATGCTGTCCGCGGTGGCCTTTGCCCTGATGTTCATTGAGATCCCCATCCCCGCACTGATTCCCGCCTTCGTGAAGCTGGACATCTCGGACCTGCCGGAACTGCTGGCCGCGTTCAGCCTCGGCCCCGTCTACGGCGTCGTGGTTGCCCTGATGAAAAACCTGCTGATCATCCTGATCAAGGGGTCCTCCTCCGCCAACGTGGGCGAGCTGTGCAACTTTGTTCTGGGCGCCGTGTTCTCTCTGGTGGCCGGCATCCTCTATCGGCGCAAAAAGTCCCGCAAGAGTGCGCTGATCGGTTCCATTATCGGTGCGGCACTGATGGCCCTGATCTCGGTTCCCCTGAACTATTTTGTCGTCTATCCCGCCTACGTGGCGTGCTACGGGATGTCCATGGACGTCATTGTGGGGATGTATCAGGCAATTCTGCCCAATTCCGACAGCCTGATCAAAAGCCTGGCGATCTTCAATCTGCCGTTTACCTTTGTGAAGGGTATGATTGACGTTGCTCTGTGCTTCCTGATCTACAAGCCCCTGTCCCCCATTCTGCACAGATAAATTTCCCAATTTCAGATCTGCTGTAACGGCCCGCGATTTTTTACCGCGGGCCGTTTTCCATTGCAGGGCAGAACTGGCTCTGGATTTTTGGTCCGAACTGTGGTATTCTTATATTCAACTTTGAGCGAAAAGAGGCTCTCATTTCCATGGAAACGCAACATATTCCCGACAATGATTTTACGGATCTCCAGGACACGCTGCCGGAGAATCTGTCCCCGGCGCCGGAATCGCCGCCTCAACCCCGGTTCCGACTTCCGGAGTGGCTTCGCAGCCGTGAAAACCTGTCCCGGCTGGTTTTCCTGCTGGGCCCATGGGCAACCTACCTGATGGTAGAAATCCTGAACAAAAACGATCCCTTCAACAGCTTGACCGCCCTGCAGGTAACGCTGAATCTGATCTGGTACTACGCCATCTTTCTGGTACTGCGTATTCTGATCGGACGGCGCGGTCTCTCGGCCGGCATCGCCTCCGCGCTGTGCTTTCTCTTTGGTTTGGTCAACCACTACGTACTGACCTTCCGGGGGCGTATCATCTTCCCCTGCGATTTGCTGTGTCTGGGCACCGCCGCCAACGTGGCGTCCGACTACAAATATGCTCCCGATCAGAACGTCTGGATGGCCGTGGGCATTCTGGCGGCCTACTGGGTGCTGCTGCTGATCGGCTGGCTGGTGTTCCGCACCCGCGGCAGACGGAAGCTGCACCGCGTGACGCTGATTTCCTCCTGGGCCGCCATCGCGGTGTTCCTGATCGCTTTCTTCGGCACCCCCCTGCTGCCCACCATCGGCATCTACACCCAACAGTGGAAGACCCAGGCCAACGGCTTTCTGCTGAACTTTATGACCGCGCTGCGGTACAGCTTTGTCTCCGCCCCGGACGGCTATTCGGCTGAGGCTGCCCAGTCCATCGCCGATGAGGTGGCCTCCTCTGACTCCGACACCACCGCTGGCGGCGCCGAGATGCCCACCAACCTGATTGTGATCATGAACGAGTCCTTCTCCGACCTGGCCACCCAATTTCCCAATCTGAACCTGTCGGATGACCCGCTCTCCTACTACCACTCCCTGACGGAAAACACCGTCAAGGGCACTATGATTTCGCCGGTCACCGGCGGCGGAACCGCCAACGTGGAGTTCGAGTATCTCACCGGTGACTCGCTGGCATTCCTCCCTTCTTCCACCGTGGCCTATCAGCTCTACATGTACGACGGCGTGCCGTCCATGGTGTCTCAGGTGGAGCAGCTGGGATATCACACCCTTTCGTTCCACCCCTACCTCTCCTCCGGCTGGAACAGGCCCTCGGTCTATTCCTGGATGGGATTTGACCAGCAGTGGTACCTGGATGATGTGGTCAACCCCGGCCTGATCCGAAAGTATGTCAGCGACACCAGCGACTACGAGCAGCTTTACCGCGCCACGCAGGAGAACAGCGGCCGCACCTTCGTGTTCAATGTCACCATGCAGAACCACAGCGGCTACATACAGGGCTGGAACAATCTGGAGGACAGCGTGGAGGTCACCAGTGAGGATGTGGAGTCCAATACCGCCACCAGTCAGTACTTCTCGCTGATTAAGGAAAGCGACAACGCCATCCGGGATCTGGTCGAGCACTACAGCGCCAGTGACGAGCGGACAATGATTGTGTTTTTCGGCGACCACCAGCCTCCGCTGAGCAACGAGTTCTACGAGGATCTGTATGGCAAAAAGCTGGACGACCGGACCACGAAGGAGGTTCTCCAGCAATACGGAGTGCCGTTCTTCATCTGGGCCAACTACGACATTCCGGAGGAGCAGAATGTGACCATCTCCTCCAACAATTTGGGTACGCTTACCGCCCAGCTGGCCGGCTTCCAGCTGACGGGCTATCAAAAGCTCCACGCGGAGCTGATGAAGGTTCTGCCGGTTTCCACCACGGTGGGCTTTATGACCAGTGACGGCACGGTGACAGACAAGGAGTCCGACCTGCCGGAGGCCACCCAGAAGCTGTACGACGAGTATCGACTGATGGCCTACAATCACCTGTTTGACACCAAGCATCATCCCGACAATTTCTACAATTGATCAAAGCAGGGCGAACCGAACGGTTCGCCCTGCTTTCCATTCAATTCAGGGTGTCCGCGCTCTGGGCGAACAGCTCCAGCACCCGCTCCGCCGTGGCGGGGCAGGCGTTCAGCTCGGGGTCCCGGGTCAGCAGTTCCTCCGCTGCCCTCTGGGCCTCCTGCAGCAGCAGGGTATCACAGCCCAGGTCTGCCACTTTCAGCCCCGGCAGTCCGTGCTGCCGCTGGCCGAAAAAGTCACCGGGCCCCCGCAGGCGCAGATCCTCCTCCGCGATTTTAAATCCGTCCCCGGTCTGGGTCATCACCCGCAGCCGGGCCCGGGTCTCCTCGCTCCGGTTGTCGGAGATCAGAACGCAGTAGGACTGGTGCGTACCCCGACCCACCCGGCCCCGGAGCTGGTGGAGCTGGGACAGGCCGAACCGCTCCGCGTTCTCGATCACCATGACGGCGGCGTTTGGTACGTCCACCCCCACCTCGATCACGGTGGTGGACACCAGAATATCCGTCTCTCCCGCCGCGAAGGCAGACATGACCGCGTCCTTTTCCTTCGGCTTCATCCTGCCGTGAACGAAGGCCACCCGCAGATCCGGGAACACCTCCGACCGCAGCATGTCCGCGTACTCCGTGACGGCCTTGCGCTCATCCGGCAGCTCGTCGTCCGCCTCCACCATGGGACAGACGATGTAGGCCTGCCGTCCCTCGCCCACCAGTCGCCGGATAAAACCGTAAATCCGCTCGTGGTAACCGCCGGAGACCGCCACCGTGTCGATGGGCCGGCGTCCGGGGGGCAGCTCGTCGATGACGGAGACGTCCAGATCGCCGTAGAGAATCAGCGCCAGCGTCCGGGGGATGGGTGTGGCCGACATGACCAGCGTGTGGGGCGACTGCCCCTTCCCCGCCAGGGCCGCCCGCTGCTCCACGCCGAATCGGTGCTGCTCGTCCGTCACCACCAGGCCCAGGTCGGCATACTCCACCCCGCTGGAAATCAGCGCATGGGTGCCAACGGCAAAGTCAACCTCTCCGTCCGCCAGCTGCGCGCAGACGGTTTTTTTCAACCGTGCCGGCGTGGAACCGGCGAGCAGGGCGCACCGGATGCCCAGGCGCTCCATCAGCGGAGTCAGCGTCTCGTAGTGCTGCCGGGCCAAAATCTCCGTGGGCGCCATCAGCGCCGCCTGTCGGCCGTTTTTTACCGTAAAATAGACGCAGGCCGCCGCCACCATGGTTTTGCCGGAACCCACGTCCCCCTGGCACAGCCGATTCATGGGCGCGCCGGAGCACATGTCCGCCACCGCCTCGTCCACACTGCGCCGCTGGGCCGTCGTAAGAGAAAACGGCAACGCACCATAAAATGGCGTCATGTCCACAGCACGGCAGGGCGGAACCGACGCCCGTTCCCGCCGGGAGCGCAGCCGCTTCAGGCCGATGGTGAACAGGAACAGCTCCTCGAAGGCCAGCCGCCGCCGGGCGATGTCCAGCGCTTCCGGCGACTCCGGGAAGTGGATATTCTCATAGGCGTAGCCGATGCGGCACAGTTCATGACCCAGCCGTACCTCGTCCGGCAGCACGTCCGGCAGAATCGCCGCACATTCCTCCAGCCCTTGCCGCACCGACCGGGAGAGAATCAGCTGCGACACTCCGGCAGTCAGCGGATAGATGGGCACAATCCGGCCGGTAAACTCTCCCTGCCCCTCCCGCTCTACCACCGGGTTGGTCATGCGCCGGCGAAGCAGATTCCCCTCCGCCTTGCCGAAAAAAACATAGGTCTCCCCCTGTTTCAGGTTGTTTTTCAGCCAGGCCTGATTGAAAAAGGTCACATCCAGCGCACCCGTTTCGTCCACGGCACGGACCTTCACCAGATCCAGTCCCTTCCGCACATGGGACAGCGCCGGGGGCGACGCGATCATGGCGGTCACGCAGGCACTCTCCTCCGGCACCAGCTCCGCAATTCGCCGCAATTGCGTCCGGTCGTCGTACTTGCGGGGGTAATAGGAAATCAGATCCCGCAGCGTGCGGATGTTCAGCTTCGCCAGGGCCTTGGCCCGGGCCTCCCCAATGCCCCGGATATATCGCACATCCGTCGTCAAATCCGCCATGCCGGCCGCCTCCCCGCCCCTTGTTTTCTTAGATTATAGTATACCGCTCGGGAATTGAAAAGCAATTTCTGGTATTTCGGTTTTGTCACTCTTTTGTTGTTCTTTTTTGTCGGATCAGGCGCTATAATAGCAGCGTATTAACTACAAAGGGAGTCTTGCATATGCGCCGTTTTTTCAGCACCCTGCTTCTATTTCTGATGCTGGCTTCGCTGTCAGCCTGCGGACAAACCGGAGCGTCCTCCGGCAGCGGTTCGGTCTCCTCCTCTGCCGCATCCTCCTCCGCATCCTCTTCCTCGGCGGAAGCCGCACCGGCATCCCCAACTTCCCATTCCGGGGACGAAGACGCCCCCGCCTTCGATCAAAACTCCGTCAAATGGGTAGACTGGACGGGTACGGTGGAGCATCTGTTCTTCCATCCGGTGGTGGCCTATCCGGAGCTGGCCTTCGACGGCGACAACATGTCCGACGGTATCGACGACTGGATGGTCACGGTGGACGAGTACGATAAAATTCTTCAGAGCGTCTATGACAGGGGCTTCGTGTTGGTGGACATCAACCAGGTCTGGTCCGAATCCACGGACGCATCCGGCAAGACGGTGATGGTTCGCAGCGAGCTGAAGGTACCGGAGGGCAAAAAGCCCCTGATTCTCTCGTTTGACGACGTCAACTACTACCCGTACATGATTCAGGACGGCTTTACCTACAAGCTTCTGGTTGGGGACAACGGTCAGATCTGGAGCTATGGCAAGGACCCCCAGGGCAATGACGTCTACTCCCAGGATCTGGACGCCATCACCATTCTGGACAAATTTGTCCGGGCCCATCCGGACTTCTCCCCATACGGCTGCAAGGGCTGCCTGTCTCTTACCGGGTACTGCGGAATTCTGGGCTACCGCACGATGACGGAAAAGGAAGACCAGTCTGCCGCCCACGAGGCCAACCGCCAGAAGGAGATCGAGGCGGTGAAGCCCGTGATCGCCGCCCTGAAGGCCGAGGGCTGGACCTTCGGCAGCCACACCTGGGGCCACATCAATTTGGCCAAAAAAACTCTGGCAACCGTGGAGACCGACACCCAGAAATGGAAAAATGAGGTGGGCTCTCTGGTCGGCCCCACCGACATCCTCTTCTATCCCCACGGCGCGCGGCCGGACGGAAACGACGTCACCGCCACCGGCCCCATCTTTAAGTATTTGCAGAGCCAGGGCTTCCGGGTCTTCTGCTCCGTGGGCACCAGTTCGTACAGCAAGATCAAGAGCGACATCTGTGCGGTAATCTGCGACCGCCTGCATCCCGACGGCACCACGCTTCGCAGCGCCAAGGGGCTGGAGCGGTACGCCCAGTTCTATGACGCGCGTCAGATCATCGATTTGAAGGTTCGGCCTCAGCGTGAGGTCGGCTGGCAGAAGGGGGACTCCGCCACATGACCAAACAGGAGCTGATTCAAACCGCTGTCTCCATGCAGGAGAAGGCCTACTGCCCCTATTCCCGCTTTCCGGTAGGTGCGGCGCTGGAGTGCGCCGACGGCATGGTATTCACCGGCTGCAATGTGGAAAACGCCGCCTACTCCCCCGGGATCTGCGCCGAACGCACGGCGGTGGTCAAGGCCGTCAGTGAGGGACACCGGAACTTTGTACGGCTGGCCGTGGCCGGACGGGGCAAGGACTTCTGCACCCCCTGCGGCGTCTGCCGCCAGGTGCTGGAGGAGTTTGCCCCGGCGCTGGAAATTCTCTGCGTCAGCGGCGCGGGCGAGGTCTTGGAAACAAATTTGGGAGAGTTGCTGCCCCACGGCTTCGGCCCCAAAAATCTGGAGGGATAAAAGCATGGACAGAATCGCTCTGCTGGACCAGCTGCGCAGTTACCCCGGCTATGACGCGGCGGTACTGCGGATCGAAGACGCGGACTTTGGCTGCGAGGAACCGAAGGACCCGCCCGACCTGTGGCTGTTGCTGCTGACGGAACAGGGGGAGTTCTCCCGGGAAGTTCCCGAAAAGCTTGTCGAGCGGCTGCATCTGACCATTGGCAGCCTGTGCTGTCTGGCGGATCTGAATCTATCCTTATCCTCATGATGAAATCCGCATTTTCATCAATAATTAGAAAAAGAGAGAGGCACCATGGTGTCTCTCTCTTTTTACAATCACTTGGGCGTTCCGGCCAAATATCAGCCGCGGCCTCCGCCGCCGCCGAAGCCTCCTCCGCCGCCGAAGCCGCCGAAGCCGCCGCCTCCGCCGAAGCCTCCACCGAAACCGCCGCCGAAGCCTCCGCGGCCTCCGCCGCCGCCGAAGGATCCGCCTCCGAACCCGCCGCGGCCTCCGCCGCCGCCGAAGGAGCCACCCCCAAAGCCGCCGCGGCCTCCGCCGCCGCCGAAGGAACCACCGCCGAACCCGCCGCGGCCTCCGCCAGAACTTCCGCGGGGCGGTTTGGGTCCGCCGGAACCGCCGAAGCCACCCGGACCGCCGGGTCCTCTGGGTGGGCGGGGCCCGCCTGGGCCGCCCGGTCCGCCAGGACCTCTTGGGCCTCTGGGAGGCCTGGGGCTCCACCAGCTATGCCCCCAGAACACCGGGTAGTACCACACAGTGGGAAACCCCATCCCGGGCTGCAGATAGCGCCGCCGGTAGCGCCGCCACCGGAAGGCGTCCAATACCATCCAGACGATCAGCAAGAACAGCAGCATCGAGAAGACTCCGCCCACCAGAGACGATGCTGCCGGCTCCACATACCCCTCGGTCTGGGTTTCATATCCGGACGAGGTGGAATAGTTTTTCGCCACAGCGGGGATATAATTTTCCTTCACGGTTACGCCGTAGCCGTCGGCTAAATAGCTCGTCAGGGCATCAAACGTCCCCAGAACTGCCTCGTCGTAGTTCTTGGCAGTAAACTGATCCTCCATATTGGAGTTGACAATGGACCAGATGGATTTGCTCTCCGAGTCCGAAAATCCGCTGCCCCAGGCCACATAATAGTCGCCGACGGGCTGGCCGTTATAGTCGTTATTCAGCGCCAGCAGCAGCAAAACGCCGTTGTTGCGCTCCTTTGAGCCTACGCCCAGGCGTTTGAATTCCTGCTCGGCGTAGGCGGCGATCTCCGTATCTCCGGTGGTGGAAACCACCTCTACCGCGATCTGAGCGCCGGTCTGCGCAAACAGAGACGCGTTGATGGCGTCAATATGCTTACCGGTATCGGAAGAAATGCTGCCCGTCTGATCCAGGACATAGGTGTAGCTTCCCACAATGGAGGTAGAAGCTTCCTGACTCGTATCCGATGGGGCCTTTGCCTTTCCGATGGACACGGACCCCATGATCGCCAGTACCATCAGAATGGCGGCGAAAGCCCGGTTTTTCAGAATTTTCATCATACGCCGCCTTTACTTATGAAGTTCCATCAGCTTCTGTTTCAACTCGCCCTCAATCCGGCCAAGCTCCACCTCTGCGGCCCGCCGTTTCTGTGCGCCATCCCGCTGGATGTTCAGCACCTCGTCCAGCGTGGAGATCAGCTGCTCATTGGTATGCTGCAGCGTCTCGATATCCACGATGCTGCGCTCGGACTCCTTAGCCACCGCCAGCGTGCCCATCTTCAGCATGTCTGCGTTCTTGCGCAGCAGCTCGTTGGTCATATTGGTCACAGCGCTCTGGGCGGCCGTGGCCTGACGGGAGTGCTCCAGCCCCAGTGCCAGCACCATCTGAGATTTCCACAGGGGAATTGTGTTGACCAGGGAGGATTGGATTTTCTCCACCATCAGGGTGTCGTTGTTCTGCAGCAGGCGGGTCTGCGGGCCCATCTGCACAGAAATTATGCGGGTCAGCTCCAGGTCGTGGATTTTCTTTTCGAACCGCTCGCACATCTGCACCATATCGTTGTAGCGTTGGGCATCCTCCTGCGCTCCGGAGGCCTCTGCCTTTTTGCGCAGCTCCTCCAGCTCGCCCGCCCGGACCTCATTGAGGCGCTTCTTGCCAGCCAGAATGTACATCGTCAGTTCTTTATAATATTTCAGGTTCAGCTCATACATCTGGTCGAACATGGCCACGTCCTTGAGCAGAGTGACCTGATGCTGCTCAAGCGCCCGGGCAATCTGTTCCACATTGCCCTCCACCTTGGAGTACTGAGCCTTCATGATCTCGATCTTGTTCCCTGCTTTTTTGAACCACCCGGCGATTCCCCGTTTCTCCTCGTCCTCGCCGAAGCCTTTCAGCTCTACCACCAACTCGCTCAGAGACTTCCCGACCTCGCCCAGATCCTTGTTTTTGACGGAGTTCAGGGCGCTTTCGGAAAATCCCGCCACACTTTTCTGCGCGGCGGCGCCGTATTGCAGGATCACGTTGGAATCCGAAATGTTGATCTTTTTAGAAAACTCCTCCACTGCCCGCTTCTCCTCACCGGAGAGGAGCCGCTCATCCATTTCCACCGGTACAACCTGCGGCTTGGGGGCAGCGGGGGCAGGTGCCGCAGGTGCCTCAGTGTTCTCCAGTGTCAGCTCCGGCATGGCGGTCTCGGTGGCGGTGGGCTCCAGCGTCAGAGCAGGCATACTGTTCAGTTCATCAGCCATAGTTCTTTATCCTTTCTGTCCGTTTAAAGATCCAGCTTAATGTCATCCTTCGGCGTCGTCTCGGCGTGAAGCTGGTCGCCGGTCAGGCCCTCCCTCGCCATCATGTTATCCAGTACCGTGATGTCGGTGGAAATATCCAGCGCCTCGTCGCCGAACAGGGCGTCCAACTGCTTTTCAAAGGCGGTCACGATGGTCTTCATCATGGACTCTACCTTGCGCATGGTGGAATCGATGTTTTCGCCGGACACGCCGGCGGCGCTGGCCCGATCATAGGCGTTGAGCAGCTTCAGCGTCGTGGGCAGGTAGTAATCCATAAACTTGCGGATCTGCGGCAGTTTTTTCGGATCCTGCTTCACCTGCTCGAAAATCCTCTCGGACACCTGCTCCAGCCGCACAATATCGGCAGAGATCCCCTCATCGGAGATATTGCCGTCCAGCCGCTTCATCTCGGCGATGGCCAAATGGCCGTCCTTGAGCATCTTATCCAGCTCCGGGTTGCCCGTGGTCTCCTCTTTTTTCGCTTTCTGCGGTTTTGCGGCGGCAGCGGCTGCGGAAATTTTAGCGCTGTCTCTGCAAAGCAGGCTGATCACGACAAAAACCACGGCGGACGCTGCAATGAGAATACCGTAATGCAGCGGCTTATAAAGCGGGAACAGCAGGGAATATACCAGCCAGATCACCGACACCGCATAGAACGGCGCCACGCTTTTTCGGATTCGGGATTCCATAACAGAACCTCCTTCTGTTTACTAATTGTAATATTATACCCCTGCAGCGGTTTGCGGTCAAGAAAAAAGCCTCGCGGCACAGCAGCGGCACAGCGAGGCGGGTATTATTTCGGCACTCCGGACAGCAGCGTGACAGGGTCCCGGAACAACGGAAGGGCGGGCGGATGAAACGTGCAATAGAGAAAAGCCACCGCCAGTCCCCAGAGAATCAGAACCCCCGCCGCCTGCTGCCACGGGGCAGACAGAGAGCCCCTCCACAGCAGCCGACCCTGCAGCAACGCGGTGACCAGCGCTGCGATCAGGAAAATAGCCACATCCGCCCAGTGCAGGTCCCGGCCCAGCACGCCGGTATAGGTGTAGAACAGCACGGGGATCAGGACCAGACCCGCCACCGCGGACACCGCCTGCGCCGCCGGGAAGTTGGGGTAGTTTTTTCCCATGGCACACAGCTGCACCGGCGAGAAAAACAGCAGCGGAAAAAACAGCAGTTTCATGTGCTCCCAGGTGGACTCGTTGACCGCGGACACCGCTGCGGCCAGCGCGCTGTGCCCGCTCCAGCCGTAGGCGGCATGCAGCAGGAAGCCCCCCGCTGTTAAAAACAGGAACAGCGCCGTCTGCCATCGGAAAAGCTGTCTGCGCATACGTCACCTCCGCTCCCAAGTCCTTCGCTCAGTGTATGCGGCGAACAGGCCATTATACGGTAGCCGCCGGGAAAATCTGCAGATCGGAATGAGAAAGAAATCCGCGCGGGCGAGCGCATCTCCGGGCGGCACGAAATCGCTTCAGCGCTGGTAATTCTCCCATCCGTGTGGTATCCTAATGGCCAGAGCCGGAAAGGGGGGGGCGTCTCTATGGATGCAAAGGACCGGATCATTCTGCACTGCGATCTGAACTGCTTTTTCGCCTCCGTGGAGCTGCTGAGCCACGAGGATCTGCGGGACGTACCCATGGCCGTCTGCGGCGATCCCTCCGCCCGGCACGGTATTATTCTGGCAAAAAACGAGCCGGCTAAAAAATTCGGCATCGCGACTGCGGAGACCATTTGGCAGGCCAAGAAGAAATGCCCAAATCTGGTGCTGCTCCCGCCCCATCACGGAGCATACCGGGAGTACTCGGAGAAAGTCAACGCCATCTATGAGCAGTACACCGACCTGGTGGAGCCTTTCGGCATCGACGAGAGCTGGCTGGATCTCACCGGAACCGCCCACCTGTTCGGCGGCGATCCGAAGCGAATTGCGGACGAGATCCGCGTGCGGATCAAACGGGAGCTGAACCTGACGCTGTCCGTGGGCGTGTCATTCAACAAGGTATTCGCCAAGCTGGGCAGCGACTACAAAAAGCCCGACGCCACCACCGTGTTCTCCCGGGAGAACTGGCGAGAGCTGGTCTGGCCCCTGCCGGTGGGCAGCCTCCTGTTCGTGGGGCAAGCCGCCCAGCGCATTTTGAAGCAGTACGGGATCACCTCCATCGGCCAGCTGGCCGCCTGTAAGCCGGACATGCTGGAGACGCTGATGGGCAAGATGGGCTTTCAGCTGTGGGAGTATGCCAACGGGCTGGAACACGATCCTGTGCGCTCCCGGTACGAGCGGGAGATCGTGAAATCGGTGGGCAACGGCTCCACCTTCCGGACGGATCTGACCACCACGGAGCAGGTGCGCCGCGGCATCGCCGTACTGGCGGATTCGGTGGCCATGCGCCTGCGGCAGTATGATCTGTACGCCGAGGGCGTCCAGGTGACTGTCCGGGACCCGGAGTTTCGCAACCGCTCCCGGCAAAAGCAGTTTCCGGCCCCCACGCATCTCATGCGGGATCTGTCCGACGGCGCCATGGAGCTGCTGCTGTCCGGATGGAAGCCGCCGTCTCCCATCCGGATGCTGACGGTCACCGCCATCAACCTGGCTTCGCCCGATGAAGCCTACGAGCAGACGGACCTGTTCGATTCTGCTGCTCCCCAGAAAAAAGAGCGGCAGGAAAAGCTGGAGCAAACCATGGACAGTATCCGCGATAAATTCGGCAGGAGCGCCATTCAGTTCGGCGCAACCGCCGATTCTGAAAAAGAGGAGGATCTTCCCCTATGACACGAATCGAGGAGAAGCGGCAGCTTCGCACCACCATGCGGGCGCGGGCTCAGCAGCTGCCTGAGGCGTACACAAATGGCGCCGATCAATCCATTGCGGCACGACTGCTGGCCATGCCCGAATACCGGGAGGCCGAAACCGTGTTCTGCTTCGTGGGCACCTCCCGGGAGATCAACACGCTCCCCATTCTGCAGGACCTTCTCACCTCCGGCAGGACGCTGTGCGTCCCTCTGTGCGTGGGAGAAGGCAGGATGGAGCTGCGGAAAATCAGCTCGCTCTCGGAGCTTGCTCCCGGAGCTTACGGCATTCCGGAGCCGCCGCCCGACAGCCCCCGGGTGGCGCCGGACGCGGTGGACTTTGCCGTGCTCCCCTGCCTGTCCTGCGATCACGCCGGGCGGCGGCTGGGTCAGGGCGGCGGGTATTACGACCGCTTTCTCTCCGTTTATCGGGGCGGAGCCGTTCTGCTCTGCCGGGAAAAGCTCATCCGGGATGAAATTCCCGTGGAACCCCATGATCACCCGGTTCCGTGGGTTCTGACGGAAGCCGGTCTTTTTGAAGACGGCACACCCGCAAGGCCGGGTTAGGTCAACCTCAGTGCAAAAAGTCAAATAACACCCCGGGTATAGGCACTCATTATTTGTGCAATTTTCACAAATTGCCCCCAGATAAATTATTGGTATTTTTATTCAAACCATTGACAGTGATCGACAAATTTGTTACGCTTTAGGAAATTCGCAGTAGTGCGAGGGCAGCTTATCTCTGTCCTCGGTTCTGTTTTTTCGTATTACTCCGCAGGAGTTCCCCGCGCCGTCATTACAAGAGAAAAAAACGAGGAGGCTTCATTCATGATTCAGGATACCATGGCATTTCTTTCTCAGGCGGACCCTGAGGTAGGTGCAACCATCCAGGAGGAGTTTGATCGGGAATGCCGCAACATCGAGCTGATCGCGTCCGAGAATATCGTCTCTGAGGCAGTCATGCTGGCAATGGGCACCGTCCTTACCAACAAATATGCAGAAGGCTATCCCGGGAAACGATACTACGGCGGCTGCTATGCCGTGGATCAGACGGAGGAACTGGCCCGCAGCCGCGCCTGCCAGCTGTTTGGCTGCAAGCACGCCAATGTGCAGTCCCACTCCGGCGCCAATGCCAACCTGTCCGCCTTCTTAGCTCTGGTGAAGCCCGGCGACACCGTGATGGGCATGAGCCTGGCCCACGGCGGCCATCTCTCCCACGGCAGCCCGGTGAACATTTCCGGCAAGCTCTTCAACATCATTCCCTACGGTCTGAACGACGAAACCGAGACCATTGACTACGACAAGCTCTTTTCGCTGGCGCAGGAGCACCGCCCCAAGCTCATTGTCGCCGGTGCCTCCGCCTATCCCCGGATCATTGACTTCGCCAAATTCCGGGAGGCGGCCGACTCCGTGGGTGCTTATTTGCTGGTGGATATGGCTCACATCGCAGGCCTCGTGGCCGGCGGCGTTCATCCCTCCCCCTTCCCCTATGCAGATGTGGTGACCACCACCACCCACAAAACCCTCCGCGGACCCCGTGGCGGCATGATTCTGTGCAATGACGACGAGATTTATAAGAAGATCAACTCCGCCGTGTTCCCCGGCACGCAGGGCGGCCCGCTGGAGCATGTGATCGCCGCCAAGGCGGTGTCCCTGGGCGAGGCGCTGAGACCGGAGTTTAAGACCTATCAGCAGCAGGTGGTAAAAAATGCCGCCGCGCTGGCCGAGGGACTGAAAGGCCAGGGCTTCCGCCTGGTCTCCGATGGAACCGACAATCATCTGATGCTGGTGGACGTGCGGAACTTCCAGATCACCGGCAAGGAGATGGAGCATCGTCTGGAATCGGTATGCATCACCGTCAACAAGAACGCCATTCCCAATGATCCGGAGAAGCCCTTTGTCACCAGCGGCATCCGCGTGGGCACTCCCACGGTCACTTCCCGGGGCTTCAAGGAACCGGAGATGGCTGTAATTGCGAGGTGCATGGGCATGATCGCCCGCGACTACGAGGGCACCAAAGAACAGGTGGCCCAGGATGTCGCTGCCCTGTGCGAGGCTTTCCCAATTTATCGATAACATTTCTTACGAAAAAAGAGGCGTGCGGAATTCCGCGCGCCTCTTTTTTCGTCCGCTCAGCCCGTTCTCCGCCCCGCTATTCCCCCAGCGCCGTCTGCAGCTTTGACAGAGCGCGCTTCTCGATCCGCGAGACATAGGAGCGGCTGATGCCGAAAGACACCGCCACCTCCCGCTGGGTCAGCGGCACCGTACCCCCCAGACCGTAGCGCAGCCGGATGATCTCTGCCTCCCGGGGCGTCAGATTCTCCCGCACCAACCGGCGCAGGCGCTGGGCGTTATCCCGGTCGTGGATGTCCTCCAGCATGGTATCGTCCACACCCACAACGTCCATCAGCATCAGGGCGTTTCCCTCCTTGTCGGTGTCGATGGATTCCGACAGGGAGATCTCCCCCTGCAGCTTTTTCTGGGAGCGGAAGTACATCAGGATCTCATTTGCTATCCTCTCCCGACGGCCCGAAGGAAATGCCCGAGGGGAGCGCCGGAACCTCCGCCCCCAACAGGCAGACGCGGGCGTTTTCTCCGTCCCAGATCACGTTCTTGACGCAGGAGCGAAGCAGCGCCCGCCGCTCCTCCACGGTCATGCTGCTCACCGTCTTCCGGAGCGATGCGGATTTCCGGCAGAATGCGCGAAGTTCCTCCGGAGAAAGTACGTCAAACACCGCCGGATGCTCCGTCTCACGGAGCCGCTGCCGCTGCAGCTCTCCGCGTGTGTGGAGCTCTTCGACTTTACGGAGAATGTAATCCTCCGCCGCCGTGCCGGAAGCTTTTCCCAGGGCATTCATCAATCGCCCGATCTCCTGCTCATTGGCGTCCAGTGCCGCCCGCAGAGGTTCCTGTCCCGCGCTCCATTCTCCCCCGTCCTCCCCGCTGGGCAGAGCACCGGCCTCCAGCCGGCGCAAAAACTCTCCGGAGTCCTCTTTCAAATGCATGAGTTCCTCCAGCACCGCTTCGTCCAGCCGGTTGCCATCCGCGCTGCGCATGGCACAGCAGGCGGATTTGCTGCGTTCCTTCAACGTGCAGATGTAGTGGAATGATTCCTCTCCCCGGGCATTTGTCCGCCCGGTCTGCTTTGGCCGCATGAGTCCGCCGCACCCGCCGCAGACCAGCAATCCGGACAGCAGCGCCACATGACCGCGGGGTTTTCGATAGGCTCTGGATCGGTTCTGTTCCAGGATGGCCTGCACCCGCGCCCAACTCCGCCCCGGGATGAGACCGGGATGTTTTCCCACCGAGACGATCCACTCGCTCTCCGGGCGGAATTTGGTGCTCTTCCCCTTGACCTGTACGGTCCGGTTGTAGGCCATGATCCCGTGCTTTCCGTCAAATTCCTCCTGATCGGAAAATAGCTCCACCCCCTTTCCGGTCAGATAGCGCCAGGCATCCTCGTCCGCCGTCATGTATACCGGGTTGGTCAGGATCCCCCGGATCGCAAAGCGGGTAAACCGCTTGCCGTTTTTGGTCACCAGCCCGCTGCGCAGCAAAAGTGCGTCGGTACCCGTCAGGGAGCCTGTCTCCAGAAAGGTTTCAAACACCGAGCGAATCAGAGCGATCTCCTCCGGAATTTCCCGCAGTCTGCAGGCCTTGCGCACCCTGCCGTCCACCGTGATCTGGCGAACCTCCTCCGACGCATAGCCGGTGGGTGTGATCCCGCCCAGCCAGCGCCCCGTTTTGGCAAGCTCCCGCAGGTTGTCCCGGATGCGCTCCGCGGTGGTCTCCCGCTCCAGCTGGGAAAAAACGGACGCAATGTACATCATGGCCCGACCCATGGGAGATTCCGTGTCAAACTGCTCCCGAATGGAGACAAAGGAGATTTCCATCCGGTGGAGCGCCTCAATCAGCCCCGCAAAATCGCCGATATTGCGGCTGATCCGGTCCAGCCGGTAGACGACAACGGCGGACAGCTCCCCCCGCTTGGCGGCGGACATCATGTCCCGGAACCGGGGGCGGTTCAGGTTACCGCCGGAAAATCCCTCGTCCTCGTAAACCAGTGCCTCCTCCGCGTCGCCCGGGGAAAAATGCGCCCGGATATAGTCCCGGCATAGCTCCACCTGATTGCCGATGCTCTCTCCCCGTCCGGTAAAGCGGGACTTTCTGGAATAAACGGCAACGTGCCGCCTCTGTTCTGCCATCTCATCACCTCTGTCCTGACATATGCGCCGAGCAGGCAGCGTATGAACAGTGAAAAGACGTGTGAAAAAATCACCGAAGCATGATATAATGGCAGTTAATTTCAACCGGAAAGGGGCGGCATTTCATGGAGATCCGACCGATTCGCGACGGTGATGACCGATTTGCCATCAGCCATGTTTACGAGGAAAGCTGGAAAAGTGCCTATCGAGGCATCATTCCGCAGGCTTATTTGGATGCCATTCCGGTGGGCCGCTGGACAAAAACCGTCGACGATCCCGCAAGGAACTCCCTGGTCCTGCTGGACGGCAGCAAAATCGTCGGGACTTCTTCCTACGGCGCATCCAGATTCGTGGACAGACAGGGCTACGGGGAAATCGTCTCCATCTACCTTTTGCCGGAATATTTCGAGCTTGGATATGGAACGCAATTGCAGCAAGCCGCCATGGGCGGCCTGCTGCAGATGGGTTATCCGGATATCTTTCTGTGGGTACTGGAAGATAACGCCAGAGCCAGGCGTTTTTATGAGCGCCTTGGCTTTCAGGACGGGCACACATATCTGGATGACAACATCGGCGGCAAGGCACTGCGGGAGATGCAGTATCTCCGCCATATCGGCCAATAACGCCCTGCCATCCAACTGCAATCCTGAACGTCCCACAAAATGACAGGCATTAGACAAGAGAGCCATGGCATATGCCATGGCTCTCTTGATCGGAGAATTCAAAACCGCGGGATTTCTCAGACGAGGTATTCCCGGATGCAGCGGCCCATCTCACGGCATCCCACCGGGATGCCGCCCGGATTCATGATGTCGCCGCAACGATACCCGGCGTGCAGAACGGCGTCCACCGCCGCCTCCACAGCATCAGCCTCCGCCGCCATGTCGAAGCTGTACCGCAGCAGCATGGCCGCGGCCAGAATCGTGCCGATGGGATTGGCCTTGTCCTGACCGGCGATGTCCGGCGCGGAGCCGTGAATCGGTTCGTACAGGCCCCGGCTGCCGTCGCCCATGCTGGAGGAGGGAATCATGCCGATGGAACCGGTGATCTGGCTGGCCTCGTCGGAAAGGATGTCACCGAAGAGATTTTCCGTGACGATAACGTCAAACTGGGCAGGGTCCCGGACAAGCTGCATGGCCGCGTTGTCCACATACATGTGCCGCAGCTCCACGTCCGGATACTCCTCCGCCACCTCGCAGACAATCCCGCGCCACAGGCGCGAGGTGTCCAACACATTGGCCTTGTCCACGGACGTCACGCGCTTGCGGCGTTTCCGGGCCATCCGGAACGCCACATGGGCAATGCGGCGGATTTCATGCGCGCTGTACGACATGATATCCGTGGCCACCTGCTCTCCGTTCTGTTCGGCAGTGGTGTGCTTGCCGAAGTAGACGCCGCCGATCAGTTCCCGAACCACCACAAAATCGATGCCGCGGGCCGCGATGTCGGCCCGAAGCGGGCAGGCGGCGGAGAGATCCGCGAACATCCGGGCAGGCCGGATGTTCGAGTACAGACCCATGGCGCTGCGCAGCTTCAGAAGTCCACGCTCCGGACGGTTCTCCGAAGGAACGGCATCCCACTTGGGGCCGCCCACCGCACCCAGCAGCACGCTGTCGGAAGCAAGGCAGGTCTGGAGGCTGGAATCCGGCAGCGGCACACCGAACGCGTCGATGGCGTTTCCGCCCATGGGTGCTTCCCGATAGGTGAAGACGTGCCCATATTTGGCGGCCACCGCATCCAGAACACCGATGGCCTCCCCCACGATCTCGGGGCCGATGCCGTCGCCGGTGATGACGGCGATGGTCTTATCCATTGCGCGCCGCCTCCTTTGCCCGGAGGGTTGCCATCAGGCCGCCGTTGGCGATCATCTCCTTGATGAAGGGCGGGAACGGCTCGGCCTGATACGTCTCAGCCTTGGTCACGTTGGTGATCACGCCGGTATCGTAGTCCACTGTTACCTCGTCCCCATCCTGAATCCCCTCGCCGGCGGCGGGGCACTCCAAAATGGGCAGGCCGATGTTGATGGAGTTGCGGTAAAAAATGCGGGCGAAGTTTTTTGCGATCACGCAGGAGACGCCGCTGGCTTTGATGGCGATGGGCGCGTGCTCCCGGGAGGATCCGCAGCCGAAGTTCAGGCCGGCCACCAGAATGTCGCCGGGTCTGTTTTTCCGGGTGAAGTCCTTGTCGATGTCCTCCATGCAGTGAGCGGCCAGCTCCTTCGGGTCCTGGGTGGCCAGATACCGGGCGGGAATGATCACGTCGGTATCCACATGGTCGCCATATTTATGTGCTGTTCCGTGTGCGTTCATTTGCTCATAACCTCCTCAGGATGGGTGAGATGTCCGGTCACGCCGGATGCGGCGGCAACCGCCGGAGATGCCAGATAGACCTCGCTGGTCACATGCCCCATCCGGCCCACAAAGTTGCGGTTGGTGGTGGAGACCGCTCGCTCTCCGGCGGCAAGGCAGCCCATGTGTCCGCCCAGGCAGGGTCCGCAGGTGGGAGTGGAGACAATGCATCCCGCGTCCAGGAAGATCTCCGTATAGCCGCGGCGGATGCACTCCCGGTAAATCGTCTGCGTGGCCGGGATGACGATACCCCGGACACCCTTTGCCAGATGCCTGCCCTTCAGGATCTCCGCCGCCGCCGCCATGTCCGGAAGCTGACCGTTGGTACAGGAGCCGATGACCACCTGATCGATGGCGATGTCCGCTCCCTCCCGGGCGCTGTGGGCATTCTCCGGCAGGTGCGGCCACGCGATGGTGCAGTCCACGGTACCCAAATCCAGCTCGATGGTTCGCTCGTACTCCGCGTCCGGATCGGCTGCAAACGCCGTCCAGGGACGGCTGACACGGCCCTCCACATACGCCCGGGTCACGTCGTCCACGGGGAAAATCCCGTTTTTTGCCCCCGCCTCAATGGCCATGTTGGAGATGGTCAGACGGTCGTAAATGGTCAGATTTCCAACGCCGTCGCCACTAAACTCCAGCGACTGATACCGGGCGCCGTCCACGCCGATCATACCGATCAGGGTCAGAATTACGTCCTTGCCTGTGACGTAGGGCCGCAGTGCTCCGGTGAGATTGACCCGGATGGCGGAGGGCACCTTGAACCAGGTCTCTCCGGCAGCCATGGCCGCCCCCATATCGGTGGAGCCGACACCGGTGGAAAACGCGCCCAGCGCGCCGTAGGTGCAGGTATGGGAGTCTGCGCCGATTACCGCCTCGCCGGGGGCCACCAGCCCTTTTTCCGGCAGCAGGGCGTGCTCGATTCCCATCTCGCCCACGTCGTAGTAGTGGTCAATATCGAACCGGCGTGCAAACGCCCGGCACTGCTGGCACTGGGTGGCGGCCCTGATGTCCTTGTTGGGGGTGAAGTGGTCCATCACCATGGCGATGCGGCTCTTGTCGAAGACCTTCGTGAATCCGCCGGCTTCAAACTCGTTGATCGCCACCGGCGAGGTGATATCGTTCCCCAGCACCAGATCCAGTCTTGCCTGAATCAGCTGGCCTGCCCGAACTTCAGGAAGTCCGGCGTGCTGGGCGAGGATTTTCTGTGTCATAGTCATTCCCATTGTACGCTCTCCTTTTTTCCGTTCATACGGTTGCTTCGATCATTTTATTGATGCCGTTGACGTAGGCGCGGATCGAGGACTCAATGATATCCGTGGAAAGTCCGGTTCCGGTGTAGATCTCGCCCTTGCTGTTGGAAATCTTCACCACCGCCTCGCCGATGGCATCCTCGCCGTCGGTGACGGCGTTGAGGCTGAAGCTGTCCAGCTTCACATTCATGCCCAGCATCCGGTTGATGGCCTTGAACGAGGCATCCAGCGGGCCGGAGCCGATGGCCACCTCCTGCAGCACCTTATCGTCCCGCCTGATCTTGACGCAGGAAGTGTTGGGCAGTCCGTCTCCGGCGTTGACCACATGGCTGATCAGCTGGCAGGCGGCCATGGTGCCGGTGTGGTGGCGGTTCAGGACCAGCGCCTCGATATCGGAGCCGGTGATTGTCTTTTTCTTGTCCGCCAGCTCCTTGAACCGGGCAAAAATGTCGTCCAGCTCCGCGTCGGTCAGCTCATAGCCCATGGAGGTCAGCTTCTCCCGCAGCGCGTGCTTTCCGGAATGCTTGCCCAGCACCATGGTGTTCTGGGGTACCCCTACATCCGCGGAGTTCATGATCTCGTAGGTCTGAGCGTTGGCAATCACGCCGTGCTGGTGGATGCCGGATTCATGGGCAAAGGCGTTGGCGCCCACGACGGACTTGCTGGGCGGAATGGGGACGCCGGTGATGTTGCTGAGCAGCTTGCTGCTCTTATAAATTTGCCGGGTGTTGATCTGCGTTTCCACGCCGTAAAAGTCCCGGCGGGTCTTCAGCGCCATGACGATCTCCTCCAGGCTGGCGTTGCCCGCCCGCTCTCCGATTCCGTTGACGGTGCACTCCACCTGGGTGGCTCCCGCCTGGACGCAGGCCAGAGAGTTGGCCACCGCCATGCCCAAATCGTTGTGGCAGTGGACGGAGATATCCACGTTCTCAATGCCCGTTACATTGGCCCGGAGGTAGGCAATCAGGTCGCCCATCTCCTGCGGTGTGGAATAACCCACGGTATCGGGGACGTTCAGCGTCGTCGCGCCGGCGGCAATGGCGTTGGCATAGCACTGGGCCAGAAACGCGGGTTCGGAGCGGGACGCGTCCTCGGCGGAAAACTCAATATCGGGGCACTTGGAGCTTGCGTACCCCACCATCTCGGTAATGGCGGCGAGCACCTGCTCCCGGCTCATGCGCAGTTTGTACTCCATGTGGATATCGCTGGTGGCCAGAAACACATGGATTCTGGGGTGCTTTGCCTCTTTCACCGCGTCCCAGGCAGCGTCAATGTCCCCTGTGGTGCAGCGGGCCAGGCTGGCCACCGTACAGCGGCTCACCGCCGCTGAAATTGCCTGCACGCTTTTGAAATCCATGGGCGACGCAATGGCGAAGCCCGCCTCAATAATATCTACGCCCAGCTGCTCCAACTGGCGGGCCATCTCAATCTTTTCATTCAGGTTCATGCTGCAGCCCGGAGACTGCTCCCCATCCCGCAAAGTTGTATCAAATATTTTTACGCAGTTCATTCTTCTTTCCTCCTGATCTGTTTTGTTGATATATTCTGCCGTACAGGCGACAAAAAAGGCTCTCGTCTCAATAATTAGAGACGAAAGCCTGAACTTCCGCGGTACCACTCCGATTGGCAAATCAATGCCCGCTTCCGGCATCAGCCCAGCTGTGCTGAGCGAATGTCGCCTCTCTGGTAACGGTGAGGAAACCCGTTCCCGTCTAACCGGACAAAACCGGTTCAACGGAAGTACTCGAGGGCCAGTAACATCTCCCCCTCCTGCGTTGCCTCGCAGCACCCGGCAACTCTCTGAAGCGTTCCGAGGAGATTTTTTCCCTGTCATCGTATCTGTTTTGTTTTCTATTGTGGGCTACTCTACAGGATCGGCGGTCATTTGTCAACCCCGTTTTTTTATTTTCAACAGTTCCGCCAGTTATTCCGGGTCCCACGGTCTCTTCAACGTGAAATATGCCGACTCGGCTGGAGAAAACCGGCGGTCTGCCGCATCGGGGTCTATCCGAGCTCTGTGTGCCATACGATAGCAGAAACAGGGAAAGGGGGCGGGACATGATCGGTCTCGTCGTATCTGCGCCTGAAAGCCCGTCCGCACGGGCAGAATTGGCCCGCCAAATCGCCGCGGTTCATGCCGACGCCGTTCTCCGCCGGCTGAAAACGCTCCCAATTTCCCCCGCCCAAAGGCGGGAGATTCTGCGGATGATTCAGGCGGAGTGCCGGGAACAGGCGGGCCGGTAAGAACCGGCCCGCCTCCCCTGTTTCCGCTATGAGCATGCGGCGCTCACTCCAGCACCGCACCTCTGGCTGCGGAGGTCACCTGCTTGGCATAACGGGCCAGATACCCCGTCTTGACCGCCGGCTCAGGACAGATCCACGCGGCGCGGCGCCGCGCCAGTGTCTCTTCGTCCACCAGCAGGTTGATCCGACAGCTGGGGATGTCGATGTCAATCAGATCGCCCTCTTCCACCAGGCCGATAGGGCCGCCCTGGGCCGCCTCGGGGCAGGCATGGCCGATGGAGGCGCCTCGGGTAGCGCCGGAGAACCGGCCGTCGGTGATCAGCGCGACCTCCTTGTCCAAGCCCATTCCCGCGATGGCGGAGGTGGGGTTGAGCATCTCCCGCATACCGGGGCCGCCCTTCGGCCCCTCATACCGGATCACCACCACATCGCCGGAGACGATTTTACCGTCATAGATGGCGGCAATGGCCTGTTCCTCGCTGTTGAATACCCGGGCGGGACCCCGGTGCTTCATCATCTCGGGAGCCACGGCGGACTGCTTCACAACGCAGCCCTCCGGGGCAAGAGTACCCTTCAGCACGGCAATTCCTCCATAGGGAGAGTAAGGGCGATCTATGGGACGGATCAGCTCCGGGTTCAGATTCCGAACCCCCTCCAGATTCTCCGCCAGGGACTTCCCGGTGCAGGTCATCACCGAGGTATCCAGCAGATCCTTCTTTACCAGCTCGGTCATCACGGCGTATACGCCGCCGGCCCCGTCCAGATCCTCCATAAAGGTATCCCCCGCCGGCGCCAGATGGCACAGGTTCGGCGTGGCCGCGGAGATGGCATTGGCCGTGTCCAGGCTCAGCTCAATACCGCACTCGTGGGCAATCGCCGGCAGATGCAGCATGGAATTTGTGGAGCAGCCCAGGGCCATATCCAACGTTTCCGCGTTGTGGAAGGCGGCGGCGGTCATGATGTCCCGGGGCTTCAGATCTTGGCGGATCAGCTCCATGATCTGCATGCCGGCGTGCTTCGCCAACCGCAGCCGGGCGGAGTAAACGCCGGGAATGGTTCCGTTGCCCCGCAGCGCCATGCCCAGCCCTTCGCTGAGACAGTTCATGGAATTGGCGGTGTACATGCCGGAGCAGGAGCCGCAGGTGGGGCAGGCGTTCAGCTCGTACTCCTCCACGCCCTCCTCGTCCATCTTGCCGGCCTTATACGCGCCCACCGCCTCAAACATGTGGCTCAGACAGGTCCGGCGTCCATCCTGCAGACGGCCGGACAGCATGGGGCCGCCGGAACAGAAGATGGTGGGGATATTCACCCGGGCAGCCGCCATCAGCAAGCCCGGAACATTCTTATCGCAGTTGGGAACCATGACCAGCCCGTCAAACTGGTGGGCCAGCGCCATGGCCTCCGTGGAGTCCGCGATCAGGTCACGGGTGACCAGCGAATACTTCATGCCAACATGGCCCATGGCGATGCCGTCGCACACGGCAATGGCCGGAAATACAATGGGCGTTCCCCCGGCCAGCCGGACGCCGGCCTTCACTGCCTCCACAATCTTGTCCAGGTTCATATGGCCCGGTACAATCTCGTTGTACGAGCTGACAATCCCGACCAGCGGACGCTCCATTTCCTCTTTGGTGAAACCCAGCGCGTAGAGCAGGGAACGGTTGGGCGCGCGCTCCACGCCCTTCGTCACATTGTCGCTTCTCATCTTACTTTTTCAGCCAGCTCATCATGTCGCGCAGCTCCGCGCCGACCTTCTCCTGGGGATGCTCCGCTTCCTTACGGCGGGTGGCCAGGAATTTGGCCTGCCCGCCGGCGTTGAATTCCTGAATGAACTCGCTGGCGAAGGTTCCGTCCTGAATCTCGTTCAGAACGCGCTTCATCTCCTTGCGGGTCTCCTCGGTGATAAGGCGCTTGCCGGTGCGGTAATCGCCGTACTCGGCGGTGTTGGAGATGGAGTAGCGCATCTTGGCAAAGCCGCCGGAGTTGATCAGGTCAACGATGAGCTTCATCTCATGAATGCACTCAAAATAGGCGTTCTCGGGAGCATAGCCCGCTTCCACCAGGGTGTCAAAGCCGGCTTTCATCAGCTCCGTGACACCGCCGCAGAGAACGCACTGCTCACCGAAAAGGTCGGTCTCGGTCTCGTCGCGGAAGGTGGTCTCCAGAATACCGGCGCGGCCGGCGCCGATGCCGGAGGCATAGGCCAGCGCGTAATCCTTGGCCTTGCCAGAGTAGTCCTGATGCACGGCAATCAGCGAGGGAACGCCCTTGCCCTCCACGTACTGGCTGCGGACGGTGTGGCCGGGGCCCTTGGGGGCAATCATGATCACATCCAGATTTTTGGCGGGGAGGATCTGGTTGTAGTGAATGTTGAAGCCGTGGGCAAACGCCAGGACGTTCCCCTCTTTCATGTGCTGGGCGATCTGGGTCTTGTAGATGCTGGCGGCCAACTCATCGGGAACCAGCATCATCACAATATCGCCCGCTTCGGCAGCCTCTTCCACGCCCATGACGGTCAGTCCGGCGTTCTTAGCCTTCTCCTCATGCTTGGAGCCGGCGCGCAGTCCGACAACCACCTTTGCGCCGCTTTCCTGCAGGTTCTGCGCATGGGCGTGGCCCTGAGAGCCAAAGCCGATAATGGCGACGGTCTTGCCGTCCAGCATTCCAAAGTTGCAATCCTTGTCGTAGTACTTGTTAATCATGTTTCTGTGCTCCTTCAATCCTGATTTTATTTTGAACCATACTTATTCTTGAATGGGGTTTCTCCCCCAAAAAACATGAGAATGGATACCGGGAGATCCCCGTCAGGCACGATGGCTTTCCCTCCGGTCGTACTTCAGAACGTCGGGACCGCGGCTGATGGCGGTCAGGCCCGTGCGGCACAACTCAATAATGTCATAGGGTGACAGAACATCCAGAAACCCGTCGATCTTGCTGGGTTTTCCGGTCATCTCGATAATCAGGCTGGATTTGGTCAAATCCACCACATCCCCCTTGTAAACCCGGCAAATCTCCAGAATTTGGCTGCGCTGTTCATCCGTGGTCGCAATTTTCACCAGGAGGAGCTCCCGGAGAATGTCGTTGGACACATTTTCCACCCGCACGGCTCTGACCTCGATCAGCTTCTGTGTCTGGAGGACGATCTGTTCAATAATTTTCTGGTCTCCCTGCGTTGTGACGGTAATGCGGGAAATTCCGGGGTCGTTGGTTTCGGAGACGGTCAGGGAGTCAATATTGTAACCGCGCCGCCCGAACAGCAGTGTGATCCGGGCCAGCACTCCGGCATTATTCTCCACCAACATCGCCAACGCCACTTTTTCATGCTGGGACTCTGTCATGAATCCATCTCCTCACTTAAAATCATGTCCTGCACGGTCATTCCGGAGGGAATCATCGGCAAGACCATTTCCTCCCGATCAATGGGACAGACAATCCAACTGGGGCCGTCCATGGTCAGTGCCTGCTGCAGCGCGGATCGGAGCTCCTCCTCGGTAGTTCCCCGGAATCCGTGAGCGCCGAAGCCCTCCGCCAGTTTCACGTAGTCGGACTTCCGCTCCGGCTCTGTGGACATATAATGCGAATCATAAAACAGACTCTGCCACTGGCGAACCATGCCCAGCACTCTGTTATCCATGATCACGGTGATCACCTGCAGATGGTTGGACACCGCCGTGCAGGCCTCGTTCATATTCATGTGGAAGGAGCCGTCGCCGGTGATGTGAATCACCTTGGCAGTCGGCACGCCGATCTTGGTCCCGATGGCCGCGCCGTAGCCAAAGCCCATGGTTCCCAGACCTCCGCTGGTGATAAACCCACGGGGTCTGGTCTGCTTGCAGTACTGGGCGGCCCAGATCTGATGCTGGCCCACATCCGTCACCACGATGGCGTCATCCCCCGTCTCTTCGCCGATGATCCGCATGATATCGTGAGGCCGCAGAACGCCGGGAATGTCCTTTGGATAATACTCTCTCTCCCGCCACTCCTCCAGCTGTCCAAACCATTCTTTTCGCTCCTGGCCCTCCGCAAGCGGGAGCAGACTCGTCAGAATTTCTTTGAGATCCCCGATCACAAAGCTCTGGACTTCCACATTCTTGCCGTTCTCACTGGGGTCGATATCAAACTGAAGAATTTTGGCCTGAGGCGCAAAATTGTCGGTTTTCAGCGCCACACGGTCGCTGAACCGAGTGCCCGCCGCGATGAGCAGGTCCGCCTCGGAGATAGCGGTGTTGGCAACCGCGCTGCCGTGCATTCCAATCAGACCAAGGTCCAGTTCGTCCCCGAAGCCGATAACTCCGGTGCCCATGATGGTGTGGCAGGTGGGGATTCCGGCCTTTCGCGCCAGAGCCACGAGTTCATGGGAGGACTCACTGCTGATGACGCCGCCGCCGAAGCAGAGTACCGGTCTCCGGCTGGTCCGCAGCAGCTCCGCTGCCTGGCGCAGCAGCTCGGGATCCGGCTTTTTGGGTTCCGCCGCCTCTACCGGAGCTTCCGGTGTGTATTCGCAGACCGCCGTGGTGATGTCCTTGGGAATATCCACCAGCACAGGCCCCTTGCGCCCGCTGGATGCAATCCGGAACGCGGTACGCAGGGTATGCGCCAGTCGGTCGATGTCCCGCACCGCATAATTGTGCTTGGTAATGGGGCTGGTGATACCGGTGATGAACACCTCCTGGAAGCTGTCCTTCCCGATCAGCTTGGTGCCGACGTTGGCCGTGATCGCCACCATGGGAACGCTGTCCAGATAGGCGGTTGCGATGCCGGTGACCAGATTGGTGGCGCCGGGGCCGCTGGTGGCCATGCACACTCCGGTTTTTCCGGTAGCGCGGGCGTAACCGTCGGCCGCGTGGGACGCACCCTGTTCATGGGCGGTCAGGTAATGGTGAATCCGGTCACGACGAGTATAGAGCGCTTCATAGATATTCAGCGCCGCGCCGCCTGGATAGCCAAACAGATCCGTTACGCCCTGCTCGATCAGAACTTCCACGATGATCTCCGCTCCAGTCAGTAACATGTAATCTCCTCCTTGTTATTCTTGATAAAGTATCTCACGAATTAATAAAAAAACGCCTTTGTCTCTTCTTTCCATGAAAAAGAGACAAAGGCGCTGAAATACAGCCTCTGCGGTACCACTCTTATTGCCTGAAGCCGATTCTGCACAACGGGCTCCGGACCTCTTACGGACATCCAACAATGTCCTGCGCTTTAACGGGCGCACCCGTTCCCACTTACGCAGACGGAATACCGCCCTTCAGCAGACTGCTCAGGGATGATATCAGACTTTCAAAACCGCACCGCCTCGCACCGCCCGGCAGCTCTCTGAATCCGTTTAGAAAACCCACGTGTTCCCCTCAATGCATTTTGCAATTTTGAATTACTAAAATGATATGATACCAGGTGTCGGTTTGTCAATCGTCATTTTATCCAAAACGTCACGAATTCATGGCGATTTTATATTCAACATACTGTCTTGCGACGCGCGGGCTGCGTCCTCCGGAGCGCAGAGCGTACGCCTCCGCCCCTAGCAGCAGTTCCTTTTCCGGTTCCTGGAGCCCGTAATGCTCTGCCAGCTGGCTCACCAGCGTCAGATAGAGATCCTTGTCCGGTTTCCCGAAGGTGATCACAATCCCGAATCGGGCGGAGAGGCTGGCCACCTCCTCCAGGGTGTCGCTGAGATGCACCTCATCCCCCTGCCTAGCCTGAAAGGTTTCTTTCACCAGATGCCGCCGATTGCTGGTGGCATACACCACCGTATTCCGGGACCGGGCCGCCACACTGCCCTCCAGCACGGTCTTCAGCGCCGTAAAATCCCGGTCGTTGGAGGTGAAAGAGAGATCGTCGATGAACAGAATAAATTTCAGCGGATTCCCGCTGAGGTGGTCCAGCAGGGCGGGAATATGGTGCAGCTTGTCCTTCTCAATCTGAATCAGCCGCAGGCCGCGGCTGCCGTACTCGTTCAGCACCGCCTTGACCATGCTGGATTTTCCGGTTCCGGCGTCGCCGTACAGCAGAATATTGTTGGCCCGCAGGCCTCGCAGCAGCGCCTCGGTGTTTTTCAGGACCTTTTCCTTCTCTGTCCCGTACCCGTACAGTTCGTCCAGGCGCTGGGGATCCGGGTGCTCCACCGGCATAAGGGAACCGTCCGCGGAGACGGAGAACACATGATATCGGGAAAAAACGCCGTATCCGGTGGTGGGGGCGCTCTCCAGCATCCTCCCGTATTCTGCTGCAAAATCCAGCGGCTTTGCGGTCCAGTCCGGCAGCTCATCCAAAAGTCCGAACCGGGCCTGATATTCCTTCGACGAACGGACCGCCTCCTGCAGCGCCAACAGCTCCTGCTCCAGCCAGCGGCTCATCTCTTTACCGGGCTGCTTCCCTCCGGCGCAGGCGCGCACATAGAGGTTGTCATCCGTCATCAGCAGATCCAAAACCGCCCTGGCCAAATCCGTTCCCCGGGGATACAGCTCTGCTGCCAGATCCAGGAAACGAGACTCCGCCTCCCCGTCTGCCGCATCCAGCAGTGCCGCCAGTGCTTTGATCAGCGGTTCCTCCCGCAGCGATCGAAAGATGACGAGGTGACGCAGTCTCTCCGCCAACCGATTGTTTTCCATCCTTTTTTTCTCCTCTCCTGTGGTCAAGTACACGGGCCGCCTGATTGCGGATGCCGTGCGTTTTATTCGCTGATACAGCTTTTTCAACAGTTGTCGGCTGTGCGGCACTTTGAAAATTAGATGATATTCCAATGGCTTTTGCCGCCCGAAATCAAAAAGTTATAGCTTGCAGTATACGCGTATTCTTTGGCCGGCGCAAGGCAAAATTTTTCTTGACAAACCGTCCGCTTTCCTGTATCCTGACAAAAAACAATCAAGTTGCAAATGCAATGAGAGGGAAAAAATCCCCTTGCGATGTTTCAGAGAGTTGCCGGATGGTGCGAGGCAATACGGAGTTTTGGGATGTTACTGGCCCTTGAGCATTCAGACTGAAGCCGCTTCGGCTTAGGTCTGAACGGGTTTCCTCACCGTTACCAGAGAGGCGGAATTCGCCCGGCAGAGCCGGACCGATGCCGAAAGTGGGTATGACAGCATACCAACAAGAGTGGTACCGCGGAAGTTAAACAGCTTTCGTCTCTTTTATCAAGAGACGAAAGCTGTTATTTTATTTCCAATTTCGCCCATTCACCCCGCAGTTTCAGATCTTAGAAAAAGGAGGATTTTCCAAGCCCCGCATCCTTCATGACAGCGGACAGACCGCAGTCTCCGGTGGAAACGAAAAGACCCTGTTCACTGCACATTGAGCAGGATCGGCTCCGCGGAACAACTCCCCACAGCGCGAAGTACCCGCGCTGTTCCGGCAGCTTCCGCCCGCCGGCGCCGTCGGCTCCGTCCCCCTGTTTCCCGACCTTTCGCCGCTGCGCTGATGAGCGCTGCGGCCGCATCCCCACATGCCGTCCGTTACGAAGCGGCATCCACATGGCCGTCTGCTGCCATGGACTTTTACGCCCCGGGCCGCCGTGAGAGGATTGCATTTTCTATGCAGCGGGCCGCATAGGTCGCAAGCCTTGCGCCCTTGGAGGGATCAAAGCTGGAAATTCCCTTGATCAGTCCGATGGTGCCGATGGAGATCAGATCCTCCTGATCCCCGTTCTGTGTATAGTATTTTTTGATGATGTGGGCAACCAGCCGAAGATTGCGCTCTATCAGGATATTTCGGGCCTCCATATCGCCCTGGGCGAACCGGTGTAAATACTCCCCCTCCTCTTTTGCCGTCAGCGGCTTTGGAAACGAGCCGCCGCCATTTAACCGCAGGGAAAACAACAGGCTGTTGGCAAGCAACAGCAGAGCAGCACTCAGCAAATCGATCCCTCCTTGTCTTATACTGTATGCGCCGTAAGGCAGTCCAAAAACAGGAAATCCCATTAGATCCTTTCCCTCCGGCCTGTGCTGTGCTAATATATACTATTATGAGAATCAGGAGGAACCGGCGATCATGGGTCATTGGGTCTATCTGCTCCGATGCGGGGACGGAAGCCTGTACACAGGCGCCACAGACGATGTGGCGCGCCGTCTTTGCGCCCACCAGAGCGGGCGGGGAGCAAAATATACCCGAAGCCATCTGCCGGTGGAGCTGGTTTATCAGGAGGAGCTGTGCGACCGGTCGGCTGCGCTGCGGCGGGAGGCTGCCATCAAAAAACTCTCCCGCGGTGAAAAGCTCACGCTGGTTGCATCATACGAAAACAAATCAGGAGGAACAGCATGCGAAGAAGAGACAGGGAGATGAGCCAGGAATTTGCCTGGGGCGTCGTTGATAAATGCGAATACGCATTCCTGGCAATGGTCGGTGCAGACAGCACCCCCTACTGCATCCCAATTACGATTGCCCGAACAGGACGCAGTATTTATTTTCACGGTGCTATGGAGGGGCGGAAAGTCGACTTTGTGCGGCTGCATCCCCGAGTCTGCCTGACCTGTGTGGGGGATACCCTGATTCAGGAGGCTCAGTTTACCACGCTGTATGAATCGGCCGTCGTCGTAGGCGATGTTACGGAGGTTCTGGACAGCGCGGAAAAGGCGGAGGCACTGCGCCTGATCTGCCAGCGTCATACGCCGAACGCCATGGCCATGTTCGATCGGGCGGTGGAGCAAAGTCTGTCTCATACGGCAGTTTTCCGCATTGATGCGGTGGAAATCACCGGGAAATGCAAGCAATAAGAAAACACGACAGCTGCAAAACAGCGTGAAAAACAGAGCCGAAGTGACTGTGAAAGCAAACGCTACGGCTCTGTTTTTTGAGGTCACTGATTGGGATAATAACAAAAAAAACCATCGAAATCCTGGCGCAGAAAATGGATCATAGCGATGAAAACTGACGAGATCTTTGCTAAAAAGGTCAAACCGAGTTTACGGTTGATTTTCATCCTGCGCCTTCAATGCTTCAATTTGATGCATGACCATTCTGCCGTTTTGCACATGTAGTTTCTTCGTAACATGCATTATATTGCCAACATAACTTTGCGGCACTATCCTGTTTTGCAACATCCGGTTACAGGGGAATATGGAACCCAAACCAGAGGAGATTTCTGACCACACAGTTCAGGAGAAAAATCGCCAGCACATAGTTGGGCCACCGGCTGCTGTAATGGAGAACGAGCCCGCGTCTGCCCCGCAATCTCCAGATTGTCTGGGAAACCAGATAAACAAGCGCGGAAGCCGCCACGAACGGAACTGCCGGATGATAGTAGGCGGACTGCAAGAAGCGCCCGTGCATCAGGGCAATCACGGCTCTGGTTCCTCCGCAGCCCGGGCAGTAGATGTGAAAATTTCCATAGAACCAACATTCGCTGAATGAAGGGCTTCCCAGAGCAAAGCGCCAGATCAGATACCCCAGTACGGCAGCAAACAGGGAAATCCACGAAGCAGGGTAGACCTCCCGGTCGGTCACTGGTTTCCTCATCGTTATGACCATGCCTTCCCGCTACGCTGCAAGGCACAAAAGGGGACGAAATGCGGTACCTCTAACGCAGCTTATAAAAATTTTTTAGAATATGCTTGAGGAAGCAGGCACACTACAGAGCACGGAAAGGTGAGGGGGTACAGCTACCCGCTGAACCGAATCGTTATGTGTGCCGAACGCTCTTTCCAGCAGAAATGAATCGGACTTTGAATCCTGTAAACTTATCTTTGGAGAGATAGACTACTTCAATCTTTCAGTGAGCGTCCAGTCACTGCCTGTTCCCTTAAATACTGACTGTTCCCTTAAATACTGAATCGAGTGGATGTTTTATCAAGCCTCTGCTGTTAAAGTGCGCTCTTTGCGAGATTCGGGCAAAGAGAAGCCCGAAAATCTGATACCATTCGCGATCTCTGTAAAAGCGCCGTGACCACAGGAAAGCAATCATCACCATTGCCCGGATACTGTTGATCGTCATTACAACATTCTCAACAAGAATGAGCCTTACAACGCTGAACTTTACCGCCATGGAAACTGGCCGCAATTTAACCGTGAGGCTTCTGTAGCAGAAGCCATCTTTATCCTGCAAAGGCAAGGTTACCTTGTCTCTGCTCCGGCACCGTAACAGCTGTTTCCTTCTTTTTGGGCCGACCTGAAACGGTCAGGTTTTGTGTGCCCTTTTTCGGGCTGGTGCTTCGACTGCATCGTTTCAAACTTCCTTCTTATTATAAAGGAAGGCCGTGCATTCTGCACGGCCTTTCCGCATTACTTCAGCAGCTTGATCTGGCCCAGAAGCGGGACTTCCCTCTCTTCGCCGTTGAGCGCGGATACGAATCCCATTATGGCACAGACAAAGCAGAAAATTCCCCAAGCCCAACCCACGCAGGGGATGACACCGAGCAATCCCAAGAGCCAAATTACAAGGGCCTGATTCAAATGAAACTTGGAATTCTCACGATCCCCAAAAATTAAAGCAATCAGCAGTCCTATCCAGGTCAAATAAGCAACGATATCTGTCGTTCTTTTGTCCATAATACTCATCCTTTCAACTTATGATAAGCTCGTCTATAGTGTAACACAAATTTACAAAAAAACAAGCAAAAAGCGGTTCGCAAAGCGAACCGCTAGGGTGTTGGCGCTACCTATCTTCCCAGGCCGTTACCAGCCAAGTATTGTGGGCAGAAACGAGCTTAACTACCGTGTTCGGGATGGGAACGGGTGGACCCTCGCTCTAATCAGCACCAACTATTGTCACCGACACTGCCGGAAAACAACTAAATTATAAGGGATAATGTGTCGCTTGTCAAGAAAGAAATGGTGACCCGTACCGGATTTGAACCGATGTTAACGGCGTGAGAGGCCGCTGTCTTAACCACTTGACCAACGGGCCGTATAAGACGTTGTTATCATCGATGCACATCAAATGCATTTCCCTCGCCGGAAATCCGGCGTCCCAAGCGTTTTGCAAAGCAAAACCTTGCCGCAGGCGGGCTTTGCCTGCCGAGGATGTCCTGTCTTAATGGGTTCCCAATTGGTGTACCCCAAGTACACCAATTGGGAATATGGTGCACCTTCACGGACTCGAACCGGGGACCCACTGATTAAGAGTCAGTTGCTCTACCAACTGAGCTAAAGGTGCGGGTTCTTTCTTTTTCAAGGGCATGTGCACCCTCAAAACCGAACAATGTATGATGGTTTATTGCAAGGCCGCCTGCATATCGTAGGTCAAGCCCTCGGGCTATTAGTACTGGTCAGCTACATGCATTACTGCACTTCCACCTCCAGCCTATCAACCAGGTAGTCTTCCTGGGCCCTTACCTCATTAAAGAGTGAGAGATCTCATCTTAGGGGGAGTTTCACGCTTAGATGCTTTCAGCGTTTATCTCGTCCATACGTAGCTACCCAGCTATGCCCTTGGCAGGACAACTGGTGCACCAGAGGTATGTCCATCCCGGTCCTCTCGTACTAAGGACAGCTCCCTTCAAATCTCTTACGCCCGCAACAGATAGGGACCGAACTGTCTCACGACGTTCTGAACCCAGCTCGCGTGCCACTTTAATCGGCGAACAGCCGAACCCTTGGGACCGAATACAGC
>JGI20225J20221_1000545_pt2 | contig 87840 bp, 88 predicted proteins | sample BioMet4_FD_20221 | JGI IMG/M metagenome (IMG submission 20221) | reverse complement strand
AGTGGCATCGGTACGTGTGAGAGTAACCACCGGATATACAGTTACCGGATGAAGAAACAAGGGCGTCATTGGAGTCGGACAGGAGGGACTGCGATGGTGAAAGTGATTACGGCCATACGAAACAAGGAATTAGATCAGGCGTTTGCCAACTGGACCAAGGGGTTTACCGCTCCAGTCAGCCGTACTTTCCGTGGGACGATGAGACGAGTCATGCGAAAGATTCCCTTTCAAACGCATGTAGGGATTCATCACGGACGTATTTGCAATAATGGCCCGTCCAGCAGTGCCATAGGGAAGTTAGCTAACAGTTTCTCAACGCCTGCATTTTTATAAAAAAACGATGTCGATGAGGCTAGCTATTATCTAGGTCAATACATTCACCGAGAACTTCTTGACACATACTAGACTTATTGTTCAATTGAATTTTACTCTTAAATATGTTTTAATATAGATATAAGGAAAGTATATATTAAGAAAGAGGTGTTCATTATGGATATGGAAAACAGAGATAATATTGCACAATGGCCGATTTATTTTGCTCCGGGCTGTAAATTGCTGCAGTTGGAACCGCAGACAGTTTCTCATCTATATGATTATTTACACAAATTATTTGGTACCATTCATTTATACACCCGCTGCTGCGGACTCGATGATGCACGACAGCATGATGAAGAAGCTGTTTTTATTACATTGTGTGCTTCCTGTTTTAAAGTATACGGAGATACATATGCCAATCTTCATATGCGTGATTTTTGGGACATTTATGCAGATTATAAGGATATTTTCCCATTGGAAAATGAAGAAGAACTACATAAAAAACTCGATATCGCCATGGATGGCGCCTTTCCAAAAGAAGGGTTGGACAAATGGTATCACGCATTGAAAAAATGAGGTAACATCATGAAATTTACCTATTATGGGCATGCAGCCTTTTCCCTTACCGAAAAGGATACAACGATTCTCTTTGATCCATTTATTACGGATAATCCTTGGACATCGGTTGACCCCGAATCTATTTGCTGTCAGTATATCTTTATTTCCCATGCCCACAGCGATCATTATGGAGATGCGGAAATCATAGCTAAAACAAATAATGCTACTATTATCAGCACGGCAGAAGTGGCCGCTAAAGCTGCAAATGCAGGTTGCCAAACACATGCTATGCACATTGGCGGCAGAGCATCTTTTCCTTTTGGCTATATACGTCTTACCCCGGCTCTCCATGGTTCCGGCATAGCAGGCGGACTCGCATGCGGATGTATCATTCAAATAAATAATAAGCTTATTTACTTTGCCGGTGACACGGGGCTATACTCAGACATGAAACTCCATAGCCGCTTTTCACCTATTGATTACGCGATTCTTCCTATTGGCGACAATTTCACAATGGGCATTGAAGATGCTGCCATTGCAGCGTCTTGGATCCAACCGGGTTTAGTGATTCCCATTCATTATAAAACATGGCCGATCATTGACAAGGATCCTATGGAATATAAAAATTTAGTTGAAAAAAATTTCCATATTCCAGTCCAAATCATCGCGCCCGGCACAACCTATGAATTTTGATTAAAACGGAACAATTCCCCTGATTCATTCATGGATCAGGGGAATTGTTCCGTTTATATATTAATGAAAATATTATATTATTTTACTTAATCAAAATTCACAAAATGGATTTGTAAATTTCAATAATTTCGTTCTTGACAACATCTCTTGGATTACCTGGTGTACAAGCATCAGCAATCGCTGATGCAGCAAGAAAATCAATATCTTTCTCTTTAACTCCCAGTGTACGAAGCTGCCGCGGTATATGAACATCATCCGCCAATTTTTGCACAGCATCTATACAGGCCTGTCGATATTCCTCCTGGCTCATGTCATCTACTCCGGACACCCCCATAGCCCGTGCCACTTCGCGATAACGTTCCCCTGTCGCCGATGCATTAAATTTTAATACCGGCGCTAATAAAACAGCACAGGCAACCCCATGCGGAATGTCATAAAAAGCACTTAATGGATGTGCCATGGAATGATCGATCCCCAAGCCAACATTAGAAAATCCCATACCTGCAATGTACTGGCCAATTACCATTTCTTCACGTGCCTTCATATCACCTTCTACCGATTGGCGCAGCCATTTACTGATCATTTCAATAGCCTTTAAATGCATCATATCAGTTAATTCCCAGGCTCCTTTCGTAATGTATCCTTCAATGGCATGAACTAATGCATCCATTCCCGTAGCGGCACAAAGACCGGCAGGCATGGAAGCACTCATCTGCGGATCTATAATCGCAACAACCGGTATATCATGAGGATCTGAACAAACAAATTTGCGATGTTTTTCCACATCTGTGATAACATAATTAATAGTAACTTCTGCCGCTGTTCCGCTAGTCGTCGAAACAGCAATAATCGGCATTGCCTTATTTTTGGTCGGTGACGCCCCTTCTAAGCTGCGGACATCATAAAAATCCGGATTTGTCATAATAACAGCAATAGCTTTTGCCGTATCAATAGAAGAACCTCCGCCAATAGCAACAATAACATCAGCTTGTTGTATCCGGCAAAAATCAACACCTTCTTGTACATTTTGAATCGTGGGATTGGCTTTGATATGATCATATACAACATAATCAATATCCGCACTATCCAGTAAATCTGTCACTTTATCGGCAACTTTAAATTTTAATAAATCGGGATCGGTTGCAACCATGACTTTTTTTAACCTGCGATTTTGCACTTCATTAATAATTTCCTGAATAGCACCTTCACCAAAATATGAAGTTTCATTTAACGTAATTCTGTTACTCATACTAGTATGCCTCCTTTTATAAAAAAGAACTATACTATCTAGTATGAAATAACTGTGCCAAAAAGCGATATATTCATCAAATCTATTTTTTTATTTGTCTATTTTCTCTCTATAATGGAAATATGTTTTATTATTCACCCTATTTAGTCAATAAAAGCTTCTTTTCTGTGATTTTTCATGTCAATCATATGTATCAAATTTATCAAAATTATTGATACATATGATACATATGATAATTTTAAATCTGACTGTCATTCTAAGCCCCGCCGTATTTTTTTTGGTATTATATCATATTGCTTACAAATACGATAAAAGGTAGGTATACTCACGCTTATACGGTGAGCAGCATCGGCTACATTGCCCCCGGAGTTTTTAAGAATACGTACATATGTCTGTTTTTCGCTTTCTTCTCTTGTTTCACTCGGTACGACTGCAGCAACATCATCCATAACATAGCAAAAATCATGGGATGAAATCACCGGAGACTCGCTCGTGTAAAAAACTCTTTCAATACTATTTTGCAGTTCCCTGACATTCCCGGGCCAATCGTAGTGTTTTAGAGACAGTAAAAAATCTGCAGAAAATCGCCTTTTCCTATCCGGATAGCGCAGATTAAATCGCTGTAAAAATCGATTAGCACAAAATTCTATGTCGTCCGGACGTTCCCGCAAAGGTGGAATATCTAATCTCAATACATTGAGTCTGTAATAAAGATCGCCGCGAAATAATCCTAACTGAACTTGTCTCCTTAAGTTACGATTGGTCGCCGCAATAACACGTACATCTAATTTTTTTTCCTCTTTACCGCCAATACGACGAACCCGCAATGTTTCAACCACTCGCAGCAACTTAGCTTGAAATTCCAAGGGCATTTCTCCGATTTCATCAAGAAACAGGGTGCCGTGATCAGCTAATTCAAATTTTCCCGGATTTCCTTCCTTTAACGCTCCTGTAAAAGCTCCTTTTTCATAGCCAAAAAGTTCACTTTCTATCAAATCCCGCGGCAAAGAAGCGCAATTTACAGCAACAAAAGGACCTTCTGCTCTGCAGCTTCCCGTATGAATAGCTTGCGCAAATAATTCTTTTCCTGTACCACTTTCACCTTCTATGAGAATACTTCCATCATATCGGGCATACTGCCTGGCTCTTTCTATCACTTGTTTCATTGCAGTATCTGCGGTAAAAATACTGTCAAAGTCATATGCAGCTTGATTCCCGGATACCCGATTCACTGACCGGATAAGATGTTCCTGTTTGCGAAGAATTACGGTAATAGTCCGTCCGCTCGTATCTACCGTTAATGAAATCGTGGCACTAAACCGCCGCACTTTTCCCTTAATTAAAAAACGTATATCATCTATATACAACGGTGCATTTTCCTTCTGCATCGTTATAATGCTATCCCAATCTACATCCGGCATAACACTTCTAAAATCAATCATTGCCATTTTAGGAAAACAAAGCGACAACTCTCGTTTTGCCGTATTATTTATCCAGCACAATTGAAAATTATCATTAAGCAGCAGAATGGATTCGTGCAGTCCATTCGCAGCTGAACGCATAAGCAGTGTCTGATGGTAACTTGCCAGCATACTTTCCACACTAAAAGCTCCAGCCACAACAAGTGCCAGCGTATGCGGATGAGCTGCTTCCACGGCACCTGACAAATCCAGACAACCGATCACTTGACCATTCAATCCATGAATCGGCGCTGCCGAACAAGTCCATCCATGCTGAGAAATGCAATAGTGTTCCGGACCATTCATCTGGATCGGCACGTCATATTCCAGTGCAATCCCCGGGGCATTGCTTCCTACTCCCAAGTTTGTCCACACCGCCCCTTTATGAAATAATATATTTTCAGACTTTTTTAGAATGGAATCATCTCCGATTGTCTCTAAAACATAACCGTCTCTGTCAGTTAACACCAACAAAAAGTGTGACTCTTTAATAATTTGGTATACACTTTGTATAATAGGGGCTGCTATCCGAATTAGTTCTTTGTTTTTTTTCAATACCTTTTGAAAGACAAGATCATCCACCTGCACAACAGTATCACTATATGGATTTACTCCCATCTTACGGCACTTTAACCAAGACTTTGCAACAACGGGCTGCATTTTTTCATTTAAGGTTCCTTCAGATATAAACTTTTGCCAAACAGCTTTTGCTTCACCTATGTTCATCTTATGCACTCCCTACAATTAACGAATAATATAATATTAAAAGGCAGACAACCCATCCTATATAATTAGTATATCATCAATCATCATGTATTGCGCTTACTTTTAGACGGTACATGAACTTATTATTCGTTGGCAGGAAGTGCACCCCACACCGGCAACGCATACGAATACAGCTTATTTAATATATTGCAAAACAACGTCCGTCATTGTATCGGTATCCGCTTTTTTAAATCCGTCCTTATATAAATCAGGAGTACGCCAGCCTTCTTCCAACGCAGCATCAACTGCTTTTTCAACAGCATAGGCTGCATTTTCTTCCTCCAACGAATAGCGAAGCAGCATAGCCGATGAAAGAATTGTCGCCAAGGGATTAGCAATGCCCTTGCCGGCAATATCCGGTGCCGATCCATGAATAGGTTCATAAAGGCTCGTAAGTTCTCCGATGCTAGCGGATGGCATCATCCCAATGGATCCACCTAATACAGCCGCTTCATCGCTCAATATATCGCCAAATAAATTTCCTGTTACAATTACATCAAATTGTGTCGGCCTGATGGCCAGCTGCATCGCACAATTATCTACATACAGATTATCTACTAATATATCGGGATTCTGCGCGGCAATTTTAGTGACTGTCCGCCGCCATAAGCGAGACGTTGCCAATACATTGGATTTATCGACGGAGGTGACCTTATTTTTCCTCTTGCGTGCAGCTTCCATCGCAAATCGTGTAATTCGTTCTACTTCCGGTACACTATAGTTTTCCAAATCCCATGCACGTTCAACACCATTATGTATTTCCGATTCGCATTTATCACCAAAATAAATCCCGCCAATAAGTTCGCGAACAATAAGAATATCTGAACCGGTCACAATTTCCGGTTTCAGCGGAGAATATTCACAAAGTTCCTTCTGCACTTTTACTGGACGCAAATTAACATATAATCCCAAGGCTTTTCGCAATCCTAAAACCGCTTTTTCAGGCCGCAGTGCTGGTTCCACACTATCCCACTGCGTGCCGCCTACTGCACCAAATAAAACAGCACTCGCTTTTTTTGCAGCCTCAATCGTATTTTCAGGAAGCGGGGTTCCAAATTTATCATAGGCCGTTCCCCCTGCATATTGATATTCAAAGGTAAGCCCTATATGATATATCTCATCAATTTTTTTCAGCACCTTCACAGCCGCTGTCGTAATTTCTTTTCCAATCCCGTCTCCCGGGATGACAACGATATGTTTTTCCATTTATTTTTTCTCCTTTACATATTCAATTAACCCGCCGGCTCTGGCAATATCTTGAATAAATCCAGGCAGCGGTGCTGCTTGAAATATATCTCCTGTTGTAATATTTTCAATACATCCTGCCGTCAAGTCAATCCGAAGGATATGACCGGCTTTAATCTTTTCTACATCACTGCCGATTTCCAATACAGGTAATCCTACATTAATACTATTGCGATAAAAAATACGAGCAAAACTAGCTGCAATAATAACCGGGATTCCAGAAGCTTTAATAGCTATCGGAGCATGTTCACGCGAGGAACCGCAGCCAAAATTCTTGCCTCCTACCATGATATCTCCTGTTTGTACTTCATGAGAAAATGTTTCGTCTATATCTACCATACAATGGGACGCTAATTCTTGTGGATCAAAACTGTTCAAATAACGGGCAGGAATAATAACGTCTGTATCTATATTATCGCCATAACGCCAAACTTTTCCTTCTATTTTCATTTCAATATACCTCCTTAGGTGCTGCAATTTTCCCCAAAATAGCACTGGCTGCCGCTACTTGCGGACCCGCCAGATATACTTCACTATCTACGTGTCCCATCCGGCCGCGGAAATTACGGTTCGTTGTAGAAACACACTTTTCTCCGGCTGCAAGTATCCCCATATATCCCCCCAGGCAAGGACCGCATGTAGGCGTAGATACAGCCGCTCCTGATTCAATAAATATTTTAATATATCCTTTTTCCATAGCTTCCATATAGATTTTCTGACTGCCTGGAATAATAATACAACGCACATCAGGATGAATCGTATGCCCTTGCATAATAGATGCTGCAATTTTCAAATCTTCTATTCGGCCATTTGTACAAGAGCCAATCACAACTTGATCAATTTTAATATCTCCAAATGTTCCTACTACTTTCGTATTTTCCGGCAGATGCGGGAACGCAACTACTGGCTTCAATTCTTCAAGATTGATTGAAACTACACGTCGATACGACGCATCATCATCCGCTGTCACTATATCATACGGCTTAGTAACACGATTCTTAATATATTGCATAGTTTGATCATCTACAGGAAAAATGCCATTTTTAGCTCCTGCCTCAATAGCCATATTGGCAATAGTAAACCGATCTGTCATCGACAATTCTGCAATACCGCTGCCCATAAATTCTAATGATTGATAAAGTGCTCCGTCCACTCCAATCATACCTATTAAAGTCAACATTACATCCTTGCCGGTAATATCATCTGGTTTTTTACCTGTAATATTAACTTTAATCGCCTCCGGAACTTTAAACCAGGCCTCTCCCGTCGCCATGGCCACTCCGAGATCGGTTGAACCGACACCTGTAGAAAAACCGCCTAACGCTCCATAGGTACAAGTATGAGAATCGGCTCCGATCGTAACCATCCCCGGCGCTACTAATCCTTGTTCCGGAAGCAGAACATGTTCAATCCCAACACGCCCAACTTCATAATAATGCTGAATGTTATTTTCTCTGGCAAAATCACGTACAATCTTTGCAAGTCCTGCAGATTTGATATCTTTATTAGGGATAAAGTGATCCGGTACCAAAGCAACCTTTGTACAATCAAAAACCGGTCTGCCTATTTTTTTATATTCAGCAATCGAAGGAGGTGCCGTAATATCATTCGCTAACACCATATCCAGTTTACAATTAATTAAGTCACCGGCCTTAACAAAATCCAATCCTGCATGTCTGGCTAAAATTTTTTGTGTCATCGTCATTCCCATAATATATTCCCTCCAAAATTATAACAGTTACTAATGTTGTGCAATTCCATCTTTATATATGTCTTTTTCATATGCAGCTTCTCGTTTTTGACAAAATTTAACTTTTTCTTTGATTCCTTCCATTTGATTTACAGCACTGATAAAAGCAATAACGGAAGCGGTGATAATATCGGTATCTACTCCTACTCCCCAAGCAGTCTTCCTATCATCATAGGTCAATCCAAAATAAGCCATTCCCCGCGAATTGGATCCGCTATCTAAATCGTGCTCATTATAAACTAAATTATATATATGTATGCCATACGTGCTGCAAATAGAATTACTCACAGCATCTAACTGTCCATTTCCGCTGCCTTCCAAAATCGTTTTCTTCCCGTTTACCATAAGAACAATTTGTCCATACCATTTCGTCTCTTCTTTTTTAAGTGAAAAATCCTCTAATTGGAAAGGTGAGATTATATTAACATAATGCTGCACAAATATATGATACATATCCTCCGGCTTTAATTCACGATGTTTATGATCTGAAATTTCTTTTACAAAATAACTAAAATCTTCACGCATTTTTTTAGGCATGCAAACGCCATACTGTTGTTCCATTACATATCCCACACCCCCTTGACCTGATTGACTGTTAATGCGGATAACATCCGCATCGTAATGGCGTCCCAAATCTTCCGGATCAATAAGCAGATATGGCACAGACCATTGCTTTTGACACGTATCGGCATGATATTTCATTCCTTTTGCAATGGCATCCTGATGAGATCCAGAAAAAGCGGCAAAAACAAGTTGTCCGGCATACGGTTGTCTGGGAGGAACATTCATACGCGTCACCCGTTCATATACTTCTATCAATTCCGGCATATTAGAAAAATCCAAACCAGGATCAATCCCCATGGCATACATATTTAACGCAATCGTTACAATATCGGCATTACCGGTACGTTCTCCATTGCCAAACAAAGTACCTTCAATACGCTCTGCACCCGCCAACAATCCCAGTTCTGCATCAGCAACACCGCATCCTCTATCATTATGAGGATGCAGAGATAATACAATGTTGTCTCGATAATTCAAATGTTGAGACATGTACGCAATCTGTGAAGCATACACATGGGGCATAGACATTTGCACAGTAGAGGGTAAATTGATAATAGCCTTACGATCACTTGCAGGCTTCCAAACGTTAAGAACAGCATTGCAAACCTCAAGTGCATATTCGGGCTCTGTTCCTGTGAAACTTTCAGGAGAATATTCGAATCGATACTTAGAACCGTTTCGATCAGTTAATTCTTTCAACAATGCTGCTCCTTCAACTGCTATTTGTTTAATTTCCTCCTTTGATTTATGAAACACTTGTGTTCGCTGTGCTGCAGATGTTGAATTATATACATGCACAATTGCATTTTTTACTCCCTCTAACGCTTCAAACGTTCGTTGAATAATATGTTTCCGTGCCTGTGTTAATACTTGTACAGTCACATCATCAGGAATCAGATCTTTTTCAACTAGTGTACGTAAAAATTCATATTCTGTTTCTGACGCTGCCGGGAAACCAACTTCGATTTCCTTGAAACCCATTTGTACCAATTTTTTATAAAATTCTATTTTTTCGGTAAGATTCATAGGGATAATAAGAGCCTGGTTACCATCTCGCAAATCTACGCTGCACCAAGTCGGTGCTTTTTCGGCACAATCCTTTGCCGCCCAGCTTACATCTGTATACGGCGGCATATAATACCCTTTCTTGTATTTTTTTACGTTCATCATCCACCATGCATCTCCTTTTCCCTTCTGATTACAAGCAAACGCTGATTTTTATCAAGATTTTGCTATCTGTACACATGAACCCGTTTTCATCCTTTTTACTAATCCCGGGTTGTTACATCAACAGACAACAAAAAAAGTCTTCCATCTCTTTGAAGAGACGAAAGACTTTGCTCACGCGTTACCACTCTAATTCATACCAAAAAAGTATGCTCTTATATCAGGTACGGATTTTCATCGATACCCTCCTGTTTGTTAACGGCCAGGCCCCGGCTCCACCTACTTGATTCAGCGAGCAGCTTAAAGATGAGTTCGCTTCCGTTCCGCTACTGTTTCACACCACCCAACAGCTCTCTGCAAGCTTTCCGGACACTACTAATTCTTATCAACGCATTTGTATTTTTGCTTGTTGAATGATACTTTATCACAACATTCTTCTTTTGACAAGAGGGTAAAATTAAATTAAACGTTTGACTATATTGTATTTTTTTGTAAATTTATGTTCAGCGTCACAAAATACTATTACTTTTTATATCCTGTCATAAAATCAACTTCATTTTTCAGTGGAACTCCGCAGATATATGACCGCAGATTAGCTGCTGCTATTTTTACGATATTGTCATGTGTAGCTGCTAAATGAAATCCGCCGGATACATGCGGCGTTATATGGATACCCGGAATACTCCATAAAGGATGATTTTTCGGCAACGGCTCCGGATCCGTCACATCAAGTGCAGCACCTGCAAGATGTCCGTTTTTTACTGCATTGCACAGATCCTCACTAACAACCGCCGTACCGCGTCCTACATTAATAAAATAAGCCCCCTGCTTCATCGCTTGAAAACGTTCTTTATTATACAAACCCGTTGTTGCTTTTGTTCCTGGAAGACTGGAGACTATAACATCAGCACGAGCCAAATATTCATCCAGCCTTTCCATCGTTCCCATTTCATCCGCATAATCTGGAATAACAGTGCTGCGCCGCCGCATCCCAATGACATGTGCTCCCATCATTTTGCAAAGTCGGGCAAATCTGCCGCCTATATCACCCAGACCAATCACCAGAACGGTAGCACCCGATACAGAAGTAACGGGTCCTTCATCCTTCCATAAACATTGTTTTTGATTTGCCTCATACACATATAATTTTTTCATCATTGCTAACAGCACTGCCAACATATGTTCCGAAATAGCCAAGCCATACGCACCGGTTGCATTCGTTAACATAACACCGTGCTGAAGCACACCTGGTTTACAATATTCACTGGCACCCGCACTGAACAATTGCACCCATCGCAGTTTTGATGCTGTCGATAAAAGTGCCGGTGCTATATTTCCAATAATAACTTCCGCATCAGATACATCCTGTATAGTCACATTCGCTGCTGGAATATAAACAATTTCATTATCTCCTGCAGCCTCCTCCAACCATTTTTTATGGGTATCCAATAAATCCATTACTGCCAGTATTTTCATAATAAAAAACTCCTTTTTATGTATTATTTTTTTCCTTTCATTCGCATTGCAAAACTTCCGATCAGGACAGCCGTAATAAATGCCAGTAAAAAATAATCATCAATACTTCCTTTTTCTAATACCATGTAATACGACCAGATAAAAGCTGCCACCCCCAGCACATAAGTAAAACGTGTTTTATTATCCATTTCAATTAAAACTTGTTTTACGCTTTTTGGTTTTTTCTCTTGTTGTTCTTTAACTTTATTCGTTTTTTTAGGTATTGCAGAATTTGGTTTTTTACTCATCGCCATGCCTTCTTTTTGTTAGTAATCGTACTGGATCATATCGTATATTTCTATTTTATATGAACACCGGTCCCTTGGCAAGTGATAGTATACCGCAACTATTTTACAAAACCAGACAGACCTGTTAAAATATACATTATAAAATTAAATGCATGCCATCTATCAATACGCGGGATGGTGTGCTTTTTTTCTATATATTTTCATATAAAAGGAGATACGTCATTTTGACTCGCACACAAAACATAATAATTCGTTATATAATTTTATTTACAGGGTTACTTATTATGGCCTTTGGGATCGCGGTAGTTGCAAAATCAAATTCAGGTACTACGCCCATTTCCAGTGTCCCATTCGTTTTAAGCCTTATTTTTCCAATTACCTTCGGACAATTTACCTGCCTGCTCAGTATCCTGTTCATGATAGCGGAGTTTGTTATATTAGGCAGAGACTTTCCAAAAGCACAACTTTGGCAAATTATTATCGGTCCTTTTTTTGGCTTTTTTACAGACTTGGGAATGTATATTTTCTCGCCCCTGAATCCAAGTGCCTATTGGGCCAGAATGTTGGCCCTGCTTATCGGCAGCATTCTGATGGCATTGGGAATCTATCTGCAAGTAGCAGCAAATGTCATCATGAATCCCGGAGAAGGTGCGGTAAAAGCGCTGGCTTACAAATTCAAAATTCGCTTCGGCAGCGTAAAAGTAGTATTTGATGCTGTATTAGGCATAACCGCTTTGCTGATTTCCGTTGTTTATTTCGGGGATATACGAGGCATTCGTGAAGGCACTATTGTTTCTATTTTTCTGGTTGGTTTCCTGGTCAAAATTTGGAGTCGTATTGCCAATTATTTCGATTTCGAAAAAAAACTATACCCTATAAAAATGAAGTAATAAAATACGTTACCTGCAGATATTTCTGCAGGTAACGTATTTTTAACTTTAAATATAATTCACATGCTCCACTGTCAGGCTTTATTTTTTATCAACTTGCATCCGTGTAAAAGCGAAACTTTGAATACCATTTTTTCCATTGGAACCAAACGTAATCACAATTCTAACCAATTGATTCGCGCCGTAGTCTGCCATATAAGTCAACCGGTCTCCCTGATCAAATTTTTCCAAGACAACTAATTTCATACTTTTATATCGTCCAAATTTATTTTGAATTTGTTTTTGCAATTCTCCAAAGTTCTGCGTGTTGATTTTTTCTGCCAAAGAATCTGCCATACTGCTTTTGGCAGATCCATAACCATTATCCGTATATAACGCTGTCATGAAAGTTTGTACTTGACTTTCTTCTTTTGTCAATACAGCACCATTATCAGCGGCCATACCCATATTACTTAAAGAAATCGCAAAAAAGACAGTACATATAATTTTTTTAAATTTCATATATTCCGCTCCTCTTATACATTTTTAAAATACACTAAAAGTGACGAGCTACTCTTTTGGGAAACAACATACCTGTATCGGCATTTTACATTACCATGGATATGCAATGATATAGCATAAAACAACCAAACTGTCCCCCCTGTATCATTTCATCTATACCGCGTGCTTTCTCAAAAAATAAAATCTTAATATACTGTATTTACCCGAACTCGTTCAATCGCCGGATTTCCGTTTTTATCTTTCGATATGGTATCCACGCGAATCCGTTCCAATTCCGGTTTAAATTCACTAACGAGTTTGCTGTCTACGGGAATCCCTTTCTGCAGTACCCGATAAATAATCTGGGCAAATTCATATCTCGTCATTGTACGATCCCCGCCAAAGGTACCGTCCGGATATCCTTCGATAAGTCCCTGAGCTGCCATCGCTTTAATGGTTTCATAGGCCCAATGATTTTCCGGAACATCAGGGAACATCACCGTTGAATTAGGTTTTACTGCCTGCATGCCTACCAACGTATTCACAACAGCCGTCAATTTTTGTATTTGTTCTGCCTGCTGTGCTACGACAGCACGCATATCCTTTAATTCTTTCGCCATGGCAACACGGGAAGTGGAAATATGATTTCCCTGTCCTAATTTGAAGCTGACACCCGCATTGATCATGTTTTCTCCATTGCCAATACTGCCGCCGATGCTGAACATAGTATCTTCGTTCGGTCGATAGTATGCACCTATAGCAGCTGCACTCGCACCGCTGTAATTGCCATATCCAGCAGCAAAATCCCACTTATCATCCGGATCAAAATCGAGAGGATGCAGTGCGGCAAGAGCCGCTGCACCGGCGCCAACTTTGTCAACACGAGTATCCAAATTACTGATAGAATTCCCGAGAAGACTGATGTTTTGGCTATTGTTAATGACCGCTTGGTTCGTTGCATACAGCTGGCTGCCATTGACAGCATCTGTTGAATCGGACGATAATTTCCCAGCAGCTACATTGGTAATCGTAGTCCCCTGAGCACCGCCTAACGTGATTTTACTGTTGTCTACGCTGCCATCACTGTTCAGATTATATTGCACTGTTCGAGAATCCAGAACTTTTAGTTGATCTTCTGTCGCTCCTTGTCCACTGGTGTAATTTTTCGGATCCCACGTTTTATTTGTCAGTCCATTGATCGTGCCGGTAGAGCCACTACCATTAATCGTCACATTACCAATCTTTCCGGTTCCGTTTGCTCCATCCAAAGACACCGTCGTACCGGCCTGAATCGTACCATTGCTACCATTCATAGTTACTGCATTATCTCCGGTTCCAGCAGTAACCGTTCCTTTAGTACCATCCATGGTAACCGCATTAGCACCACTTCCCAATGTCACGGTATCATTTAACGCCACATTATAATCCGTATGTCCGTCTGTCGGATTTACAGTCGATGTCACGGTAATATTTTTCCCTTCAGATACCGTGGACTTGGCCGCCGCAGCTGCCTTGCCTACAGTATCATTCAGTTGATCTACATTAACTGCGTCCGTTCCATTCACTCCAGCTGCTACATTCGTTATGGTATTGCCGCCGTTATCCAATCCACTGCTAGTCAAAGATACGTTTTTACCGTTGGAACCGACAATGCTTACCCCATTTCCGGTAACTGACGTCGTATTGCCATTGGCATCTTTAGTAGTCACACCTACCGCAGTAACAGACGTGCTGTTTCCCTTACCGTCTGCCGTAGTCAGACCCTGGGTATCCATCTTAGTATTGCCGGCAGTCACACTGTCTACATTGATATCCTTATTCAGATTCACCTGATAGTCTGTATGACCGTCCATTGGATCTACACTCAATGTCACGGTTGTATTCACACCATTGGATACCGTTGTTTTTGATCCGGCTGCCGCTTTATTCAATTGGCTGACATTCACGGCATCGTTATCTGCTGTCCCATTTGCTACATTGGTAATCTTGTTGCCACCGTTATTCAGGCCCGTATTGGACAAAGACACTGCCGTATCCCCCGTGCCGATGATTACACCGTTCGTATTCATCACCGTGTTGCCTGTAGTAAGGCTGTTGAACACCGCGTCGTCGGCCATCTGGATTTCCAAATCACCGTTTTGGTTCCTTACCGTCTTGATATTTTTCGACGAAGTCGTGCCGCTTCCTGTATACCCTCCTACAATATTCAGTCGGTCTCCCAGATTCTTATGGATGACCGTACCGTCATTGCCGGCAAAGTCTAATCCTGCACTTGTTACAGTAGAGGCTGCCAGTTTCAGCTGATCTTCCGTTGCCGCTTGACCACTTACATAGTTGTTAGGATCCCAGGTTTTGTTGGTCAGTCCATTCACGGTTCCTGCGGAATCATTCCCATTAATGGTCACATTGCCTATCTTTGCGGTTCCATTGACCCCATCCAGCACCACATTTGTACCTGTCTGAATCGTACCTTTCGTACCATCCAGGGTAACCGCATCGGCACCGCTTCCCAGCGTCACCGTATCATTGAGATTCACTTGATAGTCTGTATGACCGTCTGCCGCGGTGAAAGAGGTCACGTGCGTATTGGTACCATCAGAAACAGTAGTCGCAGCTTTGGCGGCCGCCGTATTCAGCTGGCTCACATTGACCGCATCGTTATCTGCTGTCCCGTTTGCTACATTGGTAATTTTCTGTCCGCCGTTATTCAGACCTGTATTGGTGAGGGATACCGCAGATGATCCGCTACCTATGGTAATACCGCTGTTATTCATCACCGTGCTGCCTGTAATAAGGCTGTTGAACACCGCGTTATCGGCCATTTGGATTTCCAAATTTCCATCATTGTTCTTGACTGTCTTAACATTAGTTGAAGAAGTAGTTCCCGTACCGTTGTAACCGCCTACAATATTTAACTGATCTCCCAAATTCTTATGGATTACCGTACCGTCATTACCGGCAAAATTCAATCCTGCACTTGTTACAGTAGAGGCTGCCAGTTTCAGCTGATCTTCCGTTGCCGCTTGACCACTTACATAGTTGTTAGGATCCCAGGTTTTGTTGGTCAACCCATTCACGGTTCCTGCGGAACCATTCCCATTAATGGTCACATTGCCTATCTTTCCGGTTCCATTGACACCATCCAGCGCCACGTTTGTACCTGCCTGAATCGTACCTTTCGTACCATCCAGGGTAACCGCATCGGCGCCGCTTCCCAGCGTCACCGTATCATTGAGATTCACTTGATAGTCTGTATGACCGTCTGCCGCGGTGAAAGAGGTCACGTGCGTATTGGTACCATCAGAAACTGTTGTTTTTGATCCAGCTATCGCCGTTTGTAGTTGTCCTACATTTACCGCATCTGTTTGATCTTTTCCGGCCGCTACATTGGTAATCTTATTACCGCCGTTATTGAGACCGCCATTGGTCAAAGAGACCGCTGTACTACCAGTACCAATAGTCACACCATTCGTATTTACCACTGTATTACCCGTGGTCACGCTATGTAAAACTGTGTCATCCGCCATTTGAATTTCCAAATTACCATTGGCATCCTTCATCGTTTTTAAATTTTTGGAGGACGTTGTTCCGCTGCCGCTATAGCCGCCGACAATATTTAACGTATCTCCTAAGTTCTTATGAATAGAATTACCATCATTTCCTGCAAAATTCAGCCCATTATTGGTAAGCGTATTGGAGGCCGACTTTAACTGATCTTCCGTTGCCGCCTGACCAGATACGATGGCATTGGGATCCCATGCTTTATTAGTCAATCCATTTACGGTGCCCGTTGAACCACTGCCGGTAATAGTAACGTTGCCAATAACTCCGGTACCGGTACTGCCATTTAATGATACTTTTGTCCCTGCATTGACTGTTCCTGCTGTACCATCTGCAATAACTGCCCCGGACCCGCTTCCTAACGTAAGTTTCGATGCCAAATTCACTTTCACTGCATTCCCGGTATTGCTGATTGTAACATTGCCATCGGTATTGCTGAAATCTACTGTACTGCCAGGTGCCACATTACTCTTAGAGCCGGCTGCCCCATTTGAGGTTAAATTCCATCCTTCATTCGCAACGGTACTGACCGCATTGAGCTGGCTGCCATTTACCGCATCCGTCGAAGTCGCTGACACAATGCCGGCCGCCACATTGGTAATCTTATTACCACCCGCATTGATGCCGCTGGCCGTAACACTCGGCCCTCCTGTAATACTAAGTCCGTTCGTATTTACCGTGGTGTTGCCAGTGGTTAAACTGGTGGAAATTAAATTTGGATTAGTAGCAATCGTCAAATTAGTACCATTCTGGATAATAGCAATATTATTTCCTGCCGTGGTCGTAACTGTTGCTCCAGGAGCTACAGTTGCCGTACTGCTGCCGCTTACCGTCCCCGTACCCGTCGCTGCTGCAGTGGTATTCCATCCTTTATTGGCAACGGTACTAACCGCGTTAAGCTGGCTGCCATTTACCGCATCCGTCGAAGTCGCTGACACGGTACCCGCCGCCACATTGGTAATCTTATTACCACCCGCATTGATGCCGCCAGCCGTAATGCTCGGACCATTCGTAATGACCAGACCGTTGGTATTCATCACCGTATTTCCCGTTGTAACACTACTCAGCCCGGTCAAGTCTTTCGCCAGCTGAACCGCCAGTGTGTTGGTAGATGTATTAGCCGTCACTCCTATATTATTGGAAGAAAGGTTCGTTGCAGAAGCCCCTCCGATAATTTGTATCGCTTGATCAGAACCGCGCTGTATTACATTCTTATCAGAACTGCTGGCCGCAGAGGTATTGCTTACAGTAGAATTGTCACCAGCAAAACGAAGCGGCTGCGTCAAGGCATACAATTGACTGCCATTTACCGCATCCGTACTGGAAGGCGATATTAAACCAGCAGAAACATTTTGAATCCGCCGGGTCGAACCAACGGAGCCCACCGTTACCACACCGGCAGATGCAGTTCCTGAAAAAGTATAATTTCCATTGCCAATAGTAACCCCGTTGTAAGTCGATATGCCTTCTGTGGTATTGCTTGCATCAGAGGCTGCTACATAAGCTGAACCGGTACCAAGATATACAGAATTTCCCATCCCTGCCGTAACACTGTTGCCTAAAATAAATACATCCGACAAATCAGATACAACGTTGTTATTCCCAATGATGCGGTCGTTGCTTCCCGTCAAGGTATTACTATTGCCCAAAATGCCTGATCCTGTGGCATAATCATATGAAGTTGCATAGGTAGTATCCGCCTTGCCAACTATATTTGAATTTCCAATAACATCTGAATTCAATGCGGTTACTGTATTGCTGTTTCCCACTATACTGGAATTTACAGTACTGATGGTAGCATAGTTAATCCCTGTATTATCTGTCGGCACTATTTGGCCTATGCTGTTGCTATTTCCGGTAATACTGGAATTATTAGAATACACCGTGCTCGCATTTCCCACAACACTGGAATTAGCCGCTGAAATAGTATCTCCATTGCCAATCGCATACGTATCGGCCCCACTCAAAGTAGTTCCATTCGTTTTTCCAAGCATTGTGCTGCCTATGGCGCCGGAGTTTGAAGCAGATACGGTTACATATGAACCCAACGCCGTTGAAGAAGTTCCCGATGCCATGGTTCCTGTACCCATTGCAATGGCAGATGTTCCCGTAGCACTGGCAGTATATCCTTGCGCAATTGCCTTTAAGCCTGATGCGTGCGCAGTTTGCCCTAGTGCAACGGCAGAATCTGCTGTTGCTTCCGCATAATCACCGATAGCAATAGCATTGTTTGACGTCGTCGTAGGACTATTCTGAAGACCTGTTTGTGCATATGTACCAATAGCAATAGAATTACTGCCCGTACTGCTCGCCGAAGTACCAATAGCCACTCCCGAAGTATCATAGGCTACAGTTTGTCTGTCCGTAGCCGATACGGCATTGCCTAAAACAATGGTATTATCTCCTTGTGCTTTTGTATTATAGCCCATGGATATACTTTCTGCCCCCACTGCGGTGACTGCCCCTCCAATTGCAATCGCATCTTTTCCTGTCGCACCAAGATTTCCTGAATTCCCTCCTACTGTTGAATTAACACTGAAGTACTTGGTACTGCTAGCTGCAATGGCACTTTTCATTTGTCCTAAATTTACAGCCTGGTCTGAGGTAACCGCATTTGCCACATTGCTGATGGTGGTGCCATTGGTTCCTGCCAGTTTAATATCAGCATTTGTATTATCCGAATAGGTAATTGTACCACTGGGGAGAAGATTTATAGTCCCTGAGCTAAGCGCATTTAATGCCGCCGCTACTGTTGAATATGTATAGGGTTGATTCTTGTTATCCGTCAGAGTGATCCTGCTATAGGTACCATTCGCATTTACTGTTACATTGCCGCCGATAAGATTGGCTACACTGGCTTGTGCAGCCTGTAACTGCTGTACGTTCACTGCATCATACCCAGAAGAACCGGCAGCTACATTAGTAATACGCCGCTGAAAAGTCTGCCCGTTTGCGCCGGAAGATCCCACAGATACAACTCCGACGCCGGAAGTGGTTCCCGTTAGATAGCCGGTTCCTGAAGAATCACTTGCAATGGCATAGGAATCATTCCCCAGTGCTATACTGCTGTTATCGGCTGCTGTCGCATTAACTCCTACAGCAACACCGGAAGAAGTCAAAGAAGTAGATTGATAGCCGATTGCAATAGAATTATCTCCCGCTGCATTTGCTAAGTACCCTACAGCGGTAGCGCCTGAAGCAGCCGTAGTAGAAGCCCCGACCGCCGTGCTATGACTCCCCGTCGCATTTGTTAAATTAGCCTGCCATCCGATAGCAACATTGTTATCACCGGCAGTATTACCGCCAGCACTGCTGCCAATCGCAATATTATAATCACCACTCACGTTATTACCGGCACTTAAACCGATAGCGATATCTTCATTACCACTTACATATTGCCCTGCATCTGTACCTAATGCGATACGATTCGCTTGATTTTTCGCAGTGCTTGTACCTGTGGATCCTAGTCCCGCAGAAGAACCAAAGGAAATATCGTTACTGCCGCTGGTACTGGCCGATGCCCCCAAAGCGATACTTGTATCTCCGTTAGCTGCAGCAGCTGTACCTAACGCAATTCCGTTGCCAGCACTAGCCGCGGTTCCTAAAACAATGGCATTGGTTCCAGCAGAAGCGGAAAGTCCCAAAGCAATGCCATTCGTACCGGCACTAGTTTTATCGCCTATGGCAGTACCATCCGTACCGGCTTTAGCCGATGTACCCAAGGCTACGCCGCTAGCACCACTAACTTGGGTTCCATCACCAATGGCAATCCCTGTTACACCATCTGTAACAGCGGACAGACCAATCGCTATCGAATTAGCCGAGGTTGCATTAGCTGATCCGCCAAAGGCAATACTTCCCTCTCCACCGGCACTCGCGGTTGTTCCTAAAGCAATTGCATTATCGGCAGTGACACTGGCAGCATCACCTATGGCAATTCCCTGATTTCCTCCCGTGAGAGTGGTTACGCCATTCACTGTTTTCGAGCCAACCGTTGCCGCTGAGCCTAGCGCCAAAGAATTATCCGCTGCCGCTGCCGCACTATATCCCACAGCGACAGCCCCCGTACCACTGGACACTGCCGAAATTCCTGCTGCAATAGAGGCTGTCCCGCTGGATACAGCAGAACTGCCTACAGCAATCGCATCCGTCCCGGATGCACTTGCATCCATTCCCGTAGAATTTTCCCGAAAATACTTTACTCCTATACCCGTCGTTTGGAGCGCAGTTTGAAGTGCTGTTATATGAGTTGCATTGGTTGCTATATTCGTTTCATCTGTTGTAGCTCGTGTTTTTAAACCACTAATATCATTGGCATTCGCCGTTATCTTTGTTTCATCAGCCGTGGCCCGTGTTTTCAGACCGCTGATATCACTGGTATTCGCCGCAATAGTTGTTTCATCGGCCGCTGCTCGTGTTTTCAGACCACTAATATCACTGGTGTTCGCCGCAATAGTTGTTTCATCAGCCGCTGCTCGTGTCTTCAGACCACTGATATCACTGGTGTTCGCCGCAACGTTTTGGTTTGTTGCAAATAATTGTCCGCCATTTACCGCATCCATTGAAGTCACGGAAGAAATATCTCCTGCTGACACATTTGTGATTTTTTCTCCACCAGCCTTTATGCCGCTGACTTGTATGCTTGGACCACCGGTAATAGCAAGTCCGCTGGCATCTATCGTTGTATTGCCCACCGTTAGTGTATCTGCAGTTATGCTGGGGTTCACGCCAATGCTCAAGGTCGTGCCATCACTAGATTCTGTAAGGATTATATTACTGCCTTCTTGCACTTGGGTTATTCCGCTGATCGGCACAATGGTATCTGCAAATACCGGAGAAATCATGAATCCTGCCATTGCAGAAGCAAGCAGCAGTTTTCGTGCGTTTAATAATTGTAAAGCACATTTATCTTTCCGTTTGGCCGAGGGAGTTGAAGATTTGCTATGTCCTTTAGATAATTCAGATACCACTTGATATACCTGCAGTGCTTGATTAAATATAACCTTATATATTTTGTTCATAATTTTTTCCTCCATTATTTTCTATTTTTCATAAAAGAAAAAAAGGCTGTAAAATGAATCCCCAAGGCATTGGCAATATCTATGAGCATAGACAGCGAAATATTCCGATTATAGTTTCCACATTCGATTTTTCCGATGGAACTTCTGCTGATATGTGCTTTATCCGCCAATTCTTGTTGGGTTAAATTTTTTTTTTTTCTATAACTTGCAACTTGATATCCTATCTGTTTAAAATAAATTTCCTTGTCATCATACAAAATTATCTCTCCTTTTTTATTATTTAGTTAAGAATATTAAGTTATATTGATTATTATTAACTTAATATATATATTTTTATGTTATCGTTTCTTCTATTTTTTGTAAAGTATAATTATTCATAAAATAAATTAATAGTTTATATATTCGTCTGATAATGTTCATAAATAAGAACATTATCATCATAAATAAGAACATTTGAATTGTATTTATGATGATAATATAAACACTTTAAGCCTTTTTACGCTTATATTATAAATAAATATTCATATTTTTTTATAATACAAGCGTAAAAATAAATAATTAGTCTTATAAAAAAAATATTATTAACTAGTCAAGTGTTCACTTTTACATTTCTTCTATATATACATTTTAAAATACATAGATCATATTACTTCAACATAAAAATCCCTGCTACATACCTATGAGTAAAAATCATCATAGGTATATAGCAGGGATTTTCTATATCCACACTATATAATTAATGTCTACTGCGCAAAAACCACTTTTTGACACGGCAGCCATTTTAAGGCCCGTTTTACTTTCCACAGTAGTAATTGTAGGTAAAATAAAATTGGCGTACACTGAATAGCCTGGAGTTTTCCCAGGTTCAGTGCCAAAATAGACAGCGCTATCACACTCTGTGTCGTTTCTTTCAGATATGTTCTGATTTGGCTAAGGCCAAACCGACGTTTCGCTAAACTGAAAGCTCGTTCTACTTCCACGCGATCGCAATTGTCTTTGTATTCTAATCGTTTGTCTCTAACAGCATCTTTCTTGGGCCGTCCTAAGGCAGGTCCCGACAACCGAATGCCTCTTTCTTTACAATATGCCAGGTTGAGACGGTTGCGGTAAATCTTATCGGCCAACACCCGTTCTGGATAATGACCATACCGTTCATGGTACCGTTCGATTTCTCGTGGCAGCAACGTACTTTCATTATAGGTTTCAAAACTCTGTCGTTCTAACCGTACCATGCCGTTCACAACGCTGATGTCCAGCTTGGCACCGAATTCCACAGGCGCTTTGACTTTGCCACGCACAATTGGCCGCAGAAATGGCTGCCGCAGGTTTACAATGCGGTGTTCGATGCGATGGATATGATGATCATACATGTACTTCTGCTGCGCATACATCTGTTGAATCACGGGTAACTGTTGTTGATACTTGGGTGCCAGCTGTCTGCCATCTTGTAACAGATTAGCGATATAGCGCTGATCTCTGGCAATATATTGCAATTGCTTACGGATGCCCTGCCGTAGTTTCTTTGTCTTGTTTTTCTTGGAACGGACAATGTTCAAATAGTCCTTCCGGGCTTTCCGGCAATAAGTCCGCGGTTTCTTTCCATCAGTGGGAGTATGCAGCACGGTGATGATATGTTCCAGTTTTTCTCGTCCTTCATTCAACAATTCCATGTCTCTGGGATATTTGATATGAGATGGCGCACAGGTGGCATCCACAATCAGCGTCCCTTCCTTGTCGGAGGTAGACGGTGGCGTATCATCATGATGAGAGTCATCTTTCTTGTCTGTATCTTTTTCGGTGTGCTGCGACGCTTGTTGGGCAGTTTCTGCCTGTTGGATGATGAGATTGTTAATGGCTTTCAACCGTTTCGGCGTCAGCCGTTTACGAAACCGTGTCATGGCAGACGCATTGAACGGCGCTTTATATTCATAACCCAGCAAACCGCAGAAGTATTGCAAATATGGATTTTCCTTGATTTGTTCGACGGTTTCTTCGTCCGAATACCCATATTCAATTTGAATGAGCAACGCGCCTAATGCCATTCGGGCAGGTTTTGCTACCTGGCCTTTGAATCCTTTGAACAGTTTTTTGTATTTCTTTTCTACCAGATCCCACGGGATTAATTCTGCTTTCTTGATCCAACGGTTGTTCGGATCCATTTGTAATCCCAAGGGTTGATTAAAATCTTCGAAGGAAAGTTGTTTAGAAGGAGTTTTATACATTTTACGTCACCTGTGTGCAAGAGTTTTGAGCTGTTTTCCACCATACTCATGCACTTATTATACTACGAAACGCTGATGAATACTGCAGTGATGCATACTATTGGTTTGTGCAGTTTACATTAATTAAACTAGTTTTTCTTTTCCATTAAGTATCGCATGAACCAAGGTATTTCCCTTATAAATAACTTTAAGAGAAAAGAAGTCCTGTTTCTGCTGCATCAGTTTTAAAAATATTTTATCCCCTGCCCAAAGAGGTAAGTCATATATTTTTTCAATAGGAATCCACTGCAATACACCTTCATCACATTCCTGCAGCTCTCCAGAAAAAGAATCCGAACTATATAAATGCATAAGTTCTGTTTCATAATCATCACAAATAAACGTAATAATACCGCAATACCGCCAAGAGGACAATGTTAAACCTGTTTCTTCGTAAACTTCACGTAATACACAGTCTTCCGGACTCTCATGCTCTTCAAATTTACCGCCAATGCCAATCCATTTATCATGATTAATATCATTTTTTTTCTTAATGCGATGCAGCATTAAGTAAGAATTATTTCTTTCTATATAACACAATGTAGTATTTAGCATATATGTTCACTCTTTTCTTTTTATACCTTGTATTTTATTATTATAGCATAGGGTATACTGCTGTCTACTGCTATATATCCTACCTGCCGGTCATAAAAAAAATGCTCTTCATAAGTTAAATTGCCGCATTCAGCTTATAAAGAGCAGTCCTTGTATCGTATAATCAATTAGCCAACAATTTAAATTCTTATCGATTATATACAGATAACTGCACATAATCTGATCCGAAAAACAGGAACTCGCCATGACCTATTTTATATACTGGTGAGAGTTGTCCCCCTTGAGCAGGAATGCTGGGAAGATCCTCCATTCCATAGGCTTCTTTGTACGCAGATGGTGCGGAAGCAGCGCCAAGTCCGGATTTATCAAAATGTTTCGTACTATCTTCATATAACCGGATACCTACTACAATATTGCTTTTAAAAATAACATCAAATTTATTGGCATCATATTCCCATCGTTCCGTACCATTTTCGGCAATAATATTCGTCGGACGGGCATAGTGTTGCAATACATCTTCCTGCGTCATACCCAGATAGATGCCACCGGCAGATTCATTGTATTCCGGACGAGTAGAGCGGCGCAGTACCATATGATCATCGACAATAAGATATTGATGCACATTATTCCCAAATAAATCCATTTTTATATTACGATTCCCCGCAGCTTCAGCAACGCAAAAAGTACCGCTTCGCGGGTAATCATAGGTACAATTCTGTGCGCCAAGGACTTTGCAATTATTAATATAATCTCCTTGGATCGTCAGCGTCAGATTCCCCTTGGTACTGTACCAATCGCCTTCGGCCGGTTCCAGCCATTGTAACATATTTTCCCGACTTTCCGTTCCTTCTCCTTTTGCTAAGCAATTCATTGATACTGCCATAAAAAAAACAAAACATACTGCAACTATAGATAATAACTTTTTCAAAATGGGTCTCTCCCTTATACTGGTTTCTTTTCAAACGAATATTATACGCTCATTCATGTAAGAAAACAATATATATTCACCCAATCATCAACATCTGTGCTATAAGTCCCACTTATTTAAAATACGCCGAAAAAGATTTGCTTCGTTCCAATACTGCTCCCGCTGCAATAGCTGCTGCAATATTAACTACTCCTTCTAAAAAAAGTCCTGGCGCAGAGGTTAATCCAACTGCTATCCCTCCATATAGAATACTTCCGAATATAGTATATCCAATGACCATCCATCCACCTGATAAGCATAACCCGCAAAAAGCATAGGCAGACAAAACATGAATATCTGCTGCATGTTTTTTTACAATGTGCCAGAGAATAATCACCATACTATATTTGATAAGAATAGTCGGAAGAATCCATATAGGAAAACCTCCTAAAAAATCGGCAAATGCAGAACCAAGGCTGGCTGCCACAGCTCCTTCACGATGTCCGGCATATAAAACAACCAGAAAAATGGCAGCATCTCCTAAATGAGCATATCCCAAAGGAATTGGAATACGCGGAACAATTGTCATCATGCAGATAAATGCCGTCATAACAGCAGTTATGCAGATACTTCGTGACGCAGACATAGGTTTTGTCTTGTTATACTCCATCATGGCACACACTCCCATTCATATTCTCGTACCTAATTTTCTTCGTACGCCCGTACACGCAGTGTTAATCCTCGTTGGGCACATACTGTTTGACAAGCTTTAATTTCATCATCACTTTCCACTTTATCTACGATCGTCATTACCACATGGGGAATATATCTCTTGCAATGACCTGCAAATGCAAGCATCGCTTCAAAGGATTCTGCGCCAAACTTACTTCTCGTAAGTGTTAAATACCGTTCTGCATTTGAAGCATTAAGACTGATAGAAATAGTATCTAAAATATGATGGTCAAAGACGGACGATGTATCGTAACCATATTCCAAATCAGATAAACCATTTGTATTAATCCGTGTTTGTACGTGAGGATGCCTATGTTTTACATAGGTTAAAAGCTGAACTACATCAGATAATCTCATCGTTGGTTCACCAAACCCACAAAATACAATTTCATTGATAACCGTCCATGGTGCTGTATCCAACATATACTGTATTTCTTCTGCAGAAGGTTCTGTTTCCAACCAAAGTGTCGCTGTTTTATCCATTTTTTTTACGTTCCGCAAACAAAATGTACAAGCACAATTACAACGATTCGTCATATTGATATAAACACTTCTCATGCCCTGCGGTTGTCGTTTTAAACTTTCCTCCAAACTTAAATACCGCCCCTTATCATACGTATAGATAATCATATTCCTGTCCTCCTCATTCCAATTCTGTCAAATATTCTTCAAATGCCAATCCATAATTCCAAGGCAATCCTAGTTTTTCAGTATATACCAATGTTTTTACAATAAAATCCACTGCTTTTCTTACAGAAGGTATTAATGGTTCTCCTTTTACTAAGCAGGCAGAAATGATTGCGGTAAAAATATCTCCCGTACCAGACCGGTTGCCGCCTATTTTCAACGTCTTGATAATCTGCGGTTCCTTTCCTCGTTCATATATATAATTACTAATTGTATTCTTCTCACCCACCCCGGTAATGATAACCTGGGAAGGTCCCTTGAAAGATAATGCCTCTGCCATTTGAAACAACGCTGTTTCACTCACTGTGCCTTCATCCGGATACGGTATGCAAAGCAATTCACAAGCCTCCGTAAGATTCGGCGTTATCGTATCAGCATACGTTAAGAGCCTTCGCATTTCATTGCAAATATCGGGAGTGTAGGATGCATATAATGTACCATAATCTCCCATTACCGGGTCAAAAATAACTTGTGTATGTGAATGTTTAAAGTTTTTTATAAACTCAATAACAATGTCAATTTGTTTGACAGAACTAAGAAATCCGGTACAAATCCCATCAAATTGCAATTGATTGTCCTTCCAGTTACGTATATACGGCCGCATATTTTCACTGTAATCACTCATATAATGAGCAGAAAAACCCGTATGAACGGAAAGTATGGCTGTCGGCAGCGGACATGCTTGTACTTTTAATGCGGAAATAAGCGGCAGTTCCACAGTAATTGAACATCTTCCAAATCCCGTTAAGTCATTGATTAAGGCAATTCGTTTTTGTCTCATTGTCTACTATCATCCCCAGTACCCATATAGTTTTAGATTTCCCGCATCAGAAAATCTAAAACTAAGTATACATCAAATGTGTATTCATTAAAATATACAAAAATAAAATATTTTAGTGGTACAGATTGATAAAAAAAACAGCAGAAATACTGTATAACAGTATCTCTGCTATGTAACAGACATATAATTTACTACTTTATAATATGGGAAAGAATATACGCCATATAAGGATGTCTTTGATTTTCTACCCAATTTTTAGCTGGTACATCTGCAAACTGCAGTGCATTATACACAAGCAATGCAGTAGCTAAGCAAGCACACATCGGAAATAAGTAAGCAGGAGAAAAACGCGATAATTCCAACAAAAATACGATGGCGGTAACTGGCATTTTTTGTGCCAAACCCAAGAAAATAGCAGCTCCAACAAAGGCAATAACAGCAACTGATACCGAAATACCCGGGAAAAGGATATTCCAAAAAATTGCTGAAACCATACCTATCATTCCTCCCAGCATCATCGAAGGTGTAATGCGGCCACCGTAAGCACCTGCAGCTGTTGCCAATATAACTGCCAGCCATTTAGTAGATAAAAGTCCCAAACCATATTGCCAACTGATCATATCTGTAAAACTAAGTTGATTGCCCGCTTTCCCATTACCTAGAATTTCCGGATAATACATGGATAATACCCCAATGAGAAAAAAAGATATGATAGCTGCCGCTATTATTTTAGGATTATTTCTGGAGATGAAAGGAAACGGCTTCAAACTCTTTTCAAAAACAATAACGGCAATCGCTATAAAAGGTCCTATAAGTGCTGCAAATAAAACGGTCGATTCACCGAATGCAACTTGTGGCAGAGGATATTGAACCAGATCACCCAATCCTTGCCGTACAACATAAACAGCAGTACCGCTGCATAGAAAGGCTGCACTAACAGATCGATAATCCCAGCGCATTAATAATGTTTCCAACGAAAATATGGCAGCCGCCAAAGGAACATTATACACTGCTGCCAAACCCGCCCCAGAAGCACAAGCTAATAATAATTTTCGTGTTTCTGTATCAACATGAAAAACCTGAGATAATTTCGTTGCAAAGGCTGCACTAATTTCTCTTGGAGCAACTTCCCTTCCCAGAGGTGAACCTAATGCAACTGTTATAATTTGAAGGACAGCATGAACAACCGTTGTTTTCACCGGCATCTCCCGAGTTGGATCATCCACGGTTTGCTTGATAGAAACAAGAGGCGGACAAATTCGATGAATAACAAACCAAGCTCCTCCAACTAGCATGCCGCAAGCCGTCAGCACAATAAGCCGGCGTAAAGGCGATGCATATTCTACAACCTCCCGAAAAGATACTTCGCCATAAAAACCATATCCAAAAGCATAATGTTGTATCGTATGCATAAGTACAGTCAAAATAATACCTATAAATCCGGCTGCTGCGCCTATAATAAGCAAGTAAAGTATAACTTTTATATGTAATGATTTCATGTAGAACACTCCTGTTAGTGAATTCGCCATGTTTTATTGCAAGTGGCATTTGGTATACCATTATTGACAAAAAACAAATGACCTGCATGTATAAAATTACCATGTATTCATGAAAATGTCAACATGTATTTGAAATATTATATTAAGATAATTAAGATAAAAAATATATATAATTTTATTAATAGGATAACTATGTATTTCAAAAGTATTTCAAAAAAACGCGGTATATCCTCGCCGTTATTAACTAATTCATTGTTATACATAAAACGATGTTTATTTTGCCAATTGACAATATTAAAAAATTAAAGTACGCTTAAGATATCAAAGATAAAGGAGGAAGATATACATGAAACCTATTACAGCTTTTTATCTCACACATTGCCCCTATTGCCGTAATGCGAAGGCTGCCATTGAAGAATTAATAACAGAAAACCAAGTTTACCGCACAGTTCCTATTACTTGGTATGAAGAAAGTGAAAACCCCGAAGCAGTGAAGGGTCATACGTATTACTATGTACCTTCCCTATTTATCGGGCATGAAAAATTATACGAAGCACAACCTGGGCAAACCTATGAAGAAATCAAAAAACACGTAAAGGCATCCCTTGATAAAGCGCTTGCCATGTAAAAAAAACTCCTTGAAAACACTCGTAACATTCAGTGTTTTCAAGGAGTTTTAAATTAAAAAATGCAGCCTTTATCACAACAATATAAACAATACCCTATGCTACAATGTATTGCTTTCCTTAATTAATCCTTTACGCTTTTTACTTAGATAAATAAAGTAGAACGGAAGAACTACTATACATCCTCCAAATCCCCAGATCAATTGTGAAGTTTGAGCCTGAGACAACATCCAAAGGCTGACAACGATAGCAATAACAGGAATAGTAACACCAAAAGGAATCATATACGGTCTTTCTTTATCTGCCCATTTCTTTCGGAAAATAATAACAGAAATACAAGTTGGCAAATATTGGGTAAAACGCGACACCGCACTAATAGCTGCCAAAGTTGCAAAACTTCCCGTCCAAGTCAACAAGATACTGAAAAAAGCAGTTACAATAGCCGCCACATACGGAGTATTCCATGGTGTACGTTTAGAAAGTACTGACGGCAGCATTCCATCCTCCGATAAGGAAGTGCAGACACGCGGACCAAAAAAAGACTGTGCCATATTAATACCGCCCATAGAAAGCAATGTCCCTGCTAAAACAAAATATGCACCTGCTGGTCCAAGAATCATACCGAACGCATCTTGAATCGGTGCCTGTGTATGTGCTAAATCAGTTCCCATAATACCGATACTGATACCTAAAATAAGCATATATAAAATAGAAACAATAATCATCGTCATAATAATAGCCCGAGGCAGATTTTTTTTTGGATTTTCCATATCTTCTGCAGCTACTGCAATAGCTTCAAATCCGGTATAGGCAAAAAACAATAAAATAGCAGCACTGGCAAATGTGCCGCCTTGATACTCTCCGCCTGGAAATACAGGGGTAAAGTGAGAGCCATTGACAAAGAAAATACCAATCACAATAAATGCAATAAGCGGAACCAGCTTAGATACTGTAATAAGATTACTCAAAATTTTTGTCGTGTTAACACCGATGATATTGATAATGGTCAGTACTAAAATAATAGCGGAAGCAATAATATTTTTCATCATTTCACCGGATAAAAAAGGAAAGGCCGCCCCTAATGCCGTAGCAAATCCTACAGCCATTGTAGCCCATGCAATCATGACAACAATCCACTTCAAAACACCAACTTCATAGCCAAAAAAATTTCCCAATGAATATTTCGCATATAAATAAGGTCCGCCGTTACGCGTAAAAAAACCGGCAACTTCCGCAAAACAAAGAGCCATACAACCAGCCAGAAGCGCATCAAAAAAAAGAACGCCTAAACTAGCCGACCCAATCAACGAATATGCTTTATTGGGCAAAAGAAATATCCCCGTACCGACAATACTGTTAATTCCCAGGAGAACAATACTCCAAAAACCAAATTTTCCCGATTTTTTATCCATTATTTTTCTTCCCTCCTGCCGCTTGAATAAAATCATCAAATAAACATTTTGCTTCTCCATTATTTACAGTCATCATTTCAGGATGAAATTGATAGGTTTGTAAATACGGATATACCGTTCCCTCCATTGCTTCAATAGTACCATCTTTGGCACGCGCAGCAATACGCAATCCCTCTCCCATTTTTTTTATTGTCTGATGGTGATGGGAATTGGTAATCCACTCTGTGCACTTAATAATACCTGCTAATCGCGAATCCGCCTCCACAATAACGGTATGTGTCGCTGTTGCTGGATCTTGATTCTGTGCATGTTTAATATAACATGCTGTATCATATTTTAAATCCTGATACAAAGATCCTCCATGATACACGTTAACAATTTGATGTCCCCGGCAAATAGCCATAATGGGGATATTTTTTTTCTCAGCCATTTCCAATAATAAAAAGTCAAAATGATCCCGTTCCGGCCAAACCGGGCCAATCCCTTGCATAGGCTCTTCATTATAACACAGCGGATATACATCGTGCCCACCTGATAATAATAATCCATCAACGTGATTCATTGTTTCCGTAACAATCTCATCATTACTGGTAAAAGGCAATATAACCGGAATCCCTCCTGCCTCTGCCACAGATCGGACATAATCATCATTGACATAGGCACGGTGATATCCGGCAAAAGCACCATGATCATCAATCAAATGAGATCCTGAAATACCAATTACGGGTTTATTCATATATCTCTCCCCTCCCAAAAAGATTCCTTGCTGTCATAAAATCGGAAAAAGCCATGCTTTATCCATACGCTCCATTCTATAATACATAAAACACTACGTCAATAAAATTATTTTCTATACAAAAGGGCCTCAGACAAAAGACGCCCAAGACCCTTCTAATTGTTATACCAGTATATTATCAAAAAAACAAATTCTTTTTTTCCAGAATTGCCGCCGCTGCAGTACAGGCAGGACAATCACAATATTGTGCTCCGGCAGATTTAATTTGTTTGGCATGTGTCAAAATAGCCGCTGCCTTCTCTGTTCCAAAAATTTCGATTCCTTTAGAAGATTCTGCAAAGGCGATCAACATATCAATAGGCATAATGTCAGATTCTAATTCAAGCAGATATTTTTTTGTGACTTCGGTTTCCTGTTCTGATCCAACTGTCTCCAGCCAATGCTGTGCCGCTTCTTTCGCTTCCCGGCTGCAGGATGGAGCACTTATCAATTCCTGTGTTTTTTCAATGATAAATTTCCGCGTTTCGTTTTCCATACATACCCTCCTCGCTTTCTTCTAGTATTGCTCGTATTCTATCACAATACTTAACTGCGTGCAATGGCTTCAACGATACCATATAGTATATATACGTCCCTTATTTATTATCCGCAGCAAACGGATCGCAATTTTTATTTTCCTGCCAATTATACTCTATACTCTGAGCAATTTCTACGGCCTTTTTCCTTCCATATACATCACAAATAAATCCTAATGTCATATCGATGCCTGCGGATATACCGGATGACGTATAAAATTTCCCGTCAACAACCCATCGTGCCTTACCTTGCCACAAAACAGCAGTACGGGTAGTCTTAACCCAAGAAAAGGCTTTTTTATTTGATGTGGCCTTCCGTCCGTCCAGCCTTCCCGTTTGTGCAAGAAGTACGGATCCCGTACACACAGTAAGACAGTAGGCAGACATATCAACAACCGGAACCAAGGCCTTCAAAAAAGCTTTATCTGTTACCAGCGTCCGCGTTCCCATTCCACCGGGAATAAGAACAACTCCTCCACCGTTTACACTGTCTAATTTTTCAGTTATCACCGGGATGCCCTGGCGGCTAATCACTGTTCCCCCTGCATATGACACAAAATGCAGATGATATTCTCCAATGCGACCCAAAATTTCCACGGGCCCAAACGCATCCAACGTCTCAAAATCATGAAATAGTATAATATAAATTTCCAATATATCCATCTCCCATTTTTTACATTTATACGTCAGTACGTCTCCGGTGTATAATAAAGCATTCTTATACAAACCTTATCTATAATACTATATCAAATCAAAGACAAAATCAAAACATTTTCTGTTATATCGTACAATAACCGAGATACATAATGTAAATTCATCTAAGAAGCGGCATATTTCCGGTCAATGTATTAATTTCTTTTTTAGAACCGCAAATAGCTATACCTAAATATTGCAGCGCTTGTTCAGGCATAGCTGCCATCTTCTCCTTATATTCATCATATGTTTTACATTCTTGTGCTAAATCAGAAAAATCCACCACTATTATGTCCTGAAAAAAAGGATCCTGCAATCTTTTTTTTATTTCTTTTATTACATCTGATGATCCTTTTAATACAGGTACCGGAAACGCAATAATACCAAGATGGGGATTGCCATTTTGATCCACAACATCTGTTCCGACAACTTCCGGCACAGTTTTCCCTAATGTGATCCCCAGAATCGCTGCTGTATTGGCAATTAATCCTAATGGCAATTTTTCATCAATAATCATAACACACTTTTCTCTCATCCAATCCATACTAATTCACCCTTCTTATATTCATTATTTTTTACTATCTGTTCGGTTTATCAAAAAATATTTGATGATATGCACCTGGAGACAATCCAATAAATTGACTAAAATAATTTGTAAAATGACTTTGATCTGAAAAGCCAGTTTTCATGGCAGCTTCTAATGGTGAAATTCCTTGTTCAAGCAATTTTTTTGCCTCATTAATTCGCACAGTTTCCAGATAACGGTAGGGTGTCATCCCTTTACGTTTTGTAAATCCCCGTAATAAGGTAGATTTACTTAAATTTACAAGCTGGCAAAGTTGTGACAAAGAAATTCGTTCCCTATAATGTACTTGTATATAATTAGAAATTTTTTCGATTTCCTCGGCATATTCGGGCAAGCATATTGAAAAAGGCGATCCACATCTTTCATATAAAAGGGCAATTAAAAACATTAATTTTTCCTCTTTATTAAATTCTTCAAATCCATCCAGTATCATGCTATGCAATTCATGTAAAAGACAGGCCATTTCTTGATCCCTGATAACACTTTTCGAAAAATTAATGGCTTCTCGTTTTCCTATTGCCTCTTCTGCCAAATCCAGCATTCTATTTCGGGAAATATTAATGGCTCTATAACTCAATGTATGTCCATCATTTTGAAAACATAAATGACTATCTCCCGGATTAAATAAAACAATATCATTTTTTTTCAATATATATTCCTGGTTCTTGCAGCACATGCATCGCTCTCCATCTTCCATTAAACCAATTACATAGCATTCATGGAAATGATTGGGGAAAGACTGCACAATGCCCTTGAGATGATATGCTTCCAAATGTAACTCTTCATCATATACAATCGTACGTATTCCTTTATTCATCTCGCTACCCTCCTTTAATAAGCTTATTGTACCATGGGTCTTATGGACAGGCTTGCAAAATATCGTCAATCTATCTGTATAAATAGCAATCTCGGTACTACAGGTTCCTCTCAGATGCATAATTACGTATATCTTATGCCTGTTGTTTTTCCAATAAACCACTGAACCAAAAACGCTTATACAGTAAAAACAATAACCGCTATACGATGTACCACATCGCATAGCGGTTATTGTTATAATTCAGTTTTATCAAGTTTTAATGTTTCATATGTATTTAAAAAATAATGCAATCGCTTACTTCGCTGCTCCATATCTGATTTCCAAAAGGCAAGCTGCTTATATCCGATAGGCGTAATACTATAAATCTTGCGGGCTGGACCTGCATGACTTGTATCCCATGAAAATATGACCGCGTCTTCTTTTTCAAGCTGTTTCAATGTACGATAAATCGCTGCTGTATCACATTGAAAATCAGGAATATCCTGAATTAACGCATTGTATAACGCCCCCCCATGTGCACTATGCTGTGCCAATTGAAGTAAAATAAATGCTGGTAAATGTCTATGTTGCTGCGTTTTATTCATACGTTATAACCTCCTATATGTTATATACACCTTACTGCTTTTCTTACTATTCTGTCAATATTCAATTGACAAAACAGTAAATTAGCTTTATATTGATACTGTATTATACATCATGATGTTAATAACATTTATATTGAAAGGACACTATTTATGATGACAATTATTTTTTACGCCGCAGTATTTTTCTTAATTCTGTGGTCCGCACACAAAAGTATGTCTAAAACAAAGCAAGCTTTATTAAAAAGCTGGAATTCCTTTAAAAATATGTTGCCGCTGTTTTTGGCTATTGTGTTCATCGTCGGCATCATTCTTTCTTTTTTAACACCAGAAACAATCGCTTTATTATTAGGAGGTGATTCCAATTGGTATAGCATTGTATTAGCCGCCATAATTGGCTCCTGTACTATTATACCCGGCTTTGTAACATTTCCACTGGCCCATACATTACTGGAAAACGGCGCTGGTTTTTTTCAAATTACTGTTTTTATTTCAACATCCGTAATGGTCGGCGTCCTTACTATGCCAATAGAAATTCAATATTTTGGAAAAAAAGCTGCATATATCCGCAACATGTCCGCTATATTTTTTTCTTTTTTGATTGCATGCATAATGGAGGCGTTATTAAAATGAAGTATATCCTATACCGATACAAATTCGTACTACTACTCATACTTATAAATGCATGCTTATATATCATTTCTCCTGAATCTGGGATAAAATCAATACATGGAACAACACAAAATTTAAAAGAAATGATGTTTATCATGCCACCTATTTTTATTTTAATGGGGTTGCTGGATGTATGGATCGACAAAAAAACAATGACAAAATTCATGGGTGAACATGCTGGAATGCGAGGAGTTATAACAGCACTCTTTATTGGATCCGTTGCTGCCGGTCCCGGCTATATGGCGTTTCCCTTCACTGAAGTGCTGATGAAAAAAAATGCAGCTTTCACCAATATTCTTATTTTCGTAGGTGCATGGTCTGCTACAAAAATTCCCATTTCATTATTTGAAGCCTCTGTAATGGGTTGGCCATTTATGATATTACGTTATATTCTGGATATCCCTGCCATAATAATAATAGCAAAAATAACAGATATTTTACTGTCAAAACACGAAAAAATACAGTTATATCAAGCCAGAAAAAAGGAGATATAACTGTACAACCTCATCATGTAATGATGTTTATTATATTATAATTTTTTTTCCATATAAATGGTAGAAGCAACGGGCGAATCGTAGTATTTAGGTATTTCATAAAAGCCGTACTTTTCATACATTTTAATAGCTTCTTTAAGAAAAGGCAGCGTATCAAGAAGAAAAATCTTATAGCCAATTTCTTTGGCTTCCTTCATAATTTTTTCCATAAGCAGCGTTGCAATGTGCTGTCCGCGATATTGCGGACGCACATAAAGGCGCTTTCCCTCGCAGCGAACAGCATCATAACGATGAAACGCTGCACACCCAGCAGGAATCCCTTCCACATAGGCAATATAAAGTCTTCCATCCGGCATTCCATATTTGTCATGTAAATGCTCTATTTCTTCTTCATATTTTTGCATTTTTAGAGAAGCCGCAAAAGTTGAATCGTTTGCAACAAGCATATCCGTATATTCTGTAAATAATTTTTTTAAATCATTTTTTTTATCATATCCTAATACAATATCTGCTGCCATATATATCATCCCCTCGTAACCCATATTTTTAAAACACTCCGGCATATGTACAATACTACATCATATGCTTCTATTTCAATATCATATCAATTAGTGTTTCCATATGTATCTCCATCGCATCTAATACCGGAATCGGCAAATTCGTCGACTGGAAGAGTAGCGGTATTTCTGTACACCCTAATACAACGGCATCTATAGAATCGTTATCAACCATATCTTCTATAATATGAATAAATTGCTGTCTTGTATCATCAAGAACGATTCCATTTTCCAATTCGCGGGAAATTTTATCGTTAATATATTCCATAGCAAAGCATTCAGGTGTTATAATTTCTATTCCACTTGCCTCAAATGGTTTTTGAAAAAAAGAACCGGTCATAGTCGCTTTAGTTCCTAAAAGACCTATTTTCTTGTATTGACAGCATTTCGCTTTATTACACGTTGTATCTATCATACTAACAAGAGGAATAGCTGATTTTTTCTGTACTTCATCAAATACTATATGAGGAGTAATACCAGTAAAAGCGGCAAAATCACAACCGGCAGCAGCAAGACATGAAATTCCGGCAGCCATATATTCTGCAAGTCCCATATAATCACCTATGGCACATTTGTTAAGAACTTCAAATACATTTAAGCTTTCTATGGTTATGTTCGGGAAATACTCTTTGCCGACTTTATGCTTAACACCAAATACAATATTTCGATAATACGGTATAGTAGACTCAGGTCCTGTACCGCCAATCAATCCTAATTTTTTCATTTTATACGATCCTTTCTATTAAACAATATTGCAAGCAGATACTCTCGCATCTATCTCTTTAATTCTCAACCTTACCCATCACCTAGCTGATATAATCTGCTGCTGTTCTACCACTGCCTCTGGATAAACCATTTTAACATAAGTATACATATCCGTCAGATGATTATGAATCATACTATCAGAAATACCCGGTGGCGCATAAATAACAAATAATGCAGTCTTCGTTTCAGGTACAATACGCGTCCGTTGGTCTGGTCCATAGATAATACTGGAAATAACACCACATTGATCACATAGTATCATATCCTCATTCTTCGGTTGCTGTATATTGCGGCTCATCAACGTATATGACTCCGTTCCCTGTGCCGTATCCAGATACAGCGGTAGTTTTAATGCATCATAATCATGGCCGGCTGTCAACAAACCATTCTTGAGTTCAGCCATAAACATAGCTTCCACTATGGGAATAGATTGTGGAATTGATTTTCCCTTAAAAGCAACCGACTCTTGCTGCTTTAAAACATGGTAGGTTTTCTTAAAATGCTTATAATATTTTACATAGGCAGCAATCGCGGGTTGTCCTTTTAATGAAGTACTATCTGCAAAAGAATTTCTAAGTAGTTGTTCTACTTTTTCCTTTTCTGCATCCAAAATTTCTGTCCCCATGCCATACATGAGCTGATTCATTACCATAAAACCCATTTTGGCATCTGGATGTCTTTCCTTCCATTTTTCTGTTGCTTGTATCATATGCTCTCGCCTCCTAAAATAATATCGCAGAAGATTGCAGCGATTTACTTTATTTTAGCTTTTCTCCCTGCTATTTCTTGTATACTATTGCTGTATTTTTTAGGTGTAATTCCGGTAATTTGTTTAAATTGCTTTGTCAAATGACTTTGATCTGTAAAACCTGTTTCTTGAGCTGCCGATAACAAAGAGTATCCTTTTCCCAATAAATCCTTCACTCTATGTATTCGAACCTGCTTCAAATACATATGCGGCGGCACACCCATACATTCATGAAACATACGAATTAAGTAATACGGACTTAAGTGGCATACATCGGATAATTCTCGAATAGAAATATTTCTCATATAATTTTCTTCTATAAAAGACACCGCGGACCTAACCATTTTTTTCTCTTTTTCTATCCGTCTTACACAAGGTTTTTCTTCTGCATATCGAGAAATAAATACAGTCAGCATTGTCAGCAATAAGGATTCTTGTTCTATCAGGGATATGCCCTGTGGTTCTGATAACGCTATGTGCAGATTTCGAATGTATGCCGCCAAAAATTTATTCTGTATCACTCCGGCTTTAAAATATGGCAATTGGTGTATTCGATCTGACATATAATACATTACTTTTTCCATCATTTCAGGGTAAATATAAAACATGCGGTATGTCCATCCATTCTGTGAAGCGGCATACCCATCATGTGCCTCTCCCGGAACGACTAAATTAATGCTTCCGGGATAAGAAACAAGCCGTTCCCCATGATAAGAAAAACCAAGTGCTCCCCGTTCCACCACTCCAATCGCATAATTTTCATGAATATGTTTGCTAAAAGTATAATTTCCATAAGCAGCATGAAGTAATTCAAGATTATGCAGCTGAGGAATTATTGTAAATTTAATTTGTTCCTTATTCACCTCAAGAAATCCTCCTTACCCCCAGCTGCTACTATACATCACATAATAAGTTATTCATTATAAAGCACAAAAATTAGTCAAAAAGCATCTGCAATGATTTTAAAATTATAATTGCAGATATTTTCTCTTTTAGAAAAATAGATTGCTTTATGTATTAAGTGCATTTTCAACGGCTTTTTCCAAAACAATACTTGAATTAGTTGCCCCTGATACAGCATCTACTTTAAGTTTTTGTTCCTTGATTATTCTATCTAAAACAGCTTCTGCCGGTTTACCTCGTCCATTTTTATGCTGCAGAATATTGATTTTCGTAATCTCCCCATTATGGACCGTAACTTCAACCGTTGCAGAAATAAGGTCAACATCACACTTTCCAGTATATACTCCATCCGCTTTTGCTGAAATATCCACATTATGAATAACAATATGCTGTACTTTTTCTTGATAATTCATAACTTTTTTCATATATATTGCTCCACCGGCCAAAAGAATAATTAAAACTATGACTCCAGCCTGTATCCATTTTTTCTTATTTCTTATCATGCGATTCCTCCGCGCAAATGCAGCGATTTAATTTTTTAATTCTATGCTTCTATAACACCATCGATAAATTCATCAATGTACTGCCATCCTTTATTTGCTTGTTCTTTATCATAACTCTCGCTATACATATCAAAAAATCCATGCGCAGCAGGAAATATCATAGATTTTACTCTTTTTTTTGAAAATACAGCCTGCTGCACTTCAGTAACATGAAAAAAATCCTTTTCCGCAAAAAGCAACAGCGAATCACACCGCGGCTCTACCTCCAGATAATCTCGAATACGGGAACCGTAACAAGCAACAATTCCGTCAACGTGCCCTCGCCCACTGCACCGCCAAGCTAATGTTGCTCCGACGCTAAACCCTAATATAATAACTTTTTCATAAGAAGCTTGCAACTCTTCCATTAAATAATCCACATCTTTATATGCCCCAAACCCTATATGATTTTGAAAAAACAGATATGCTTCTTCCCGTTCCGTATAAGGAAAATAAGAACGCAATAATAAATTAGGAGAAAAAACATGAAAGCCTAATGCCTGATATTTTCTCTTCACGGTTTCGATGAATGGATTAATACCGTAAATTTCCGGTAAGATAACCAATGCCACTTTTTTTTCAAACATTTTTTCACCTTTTTATCCAATATATTTTACATCTGTACGAGGTTGTAAAACCAGACTTTAAAACCTGTGTATTCTATTGTATGCACAAGAAATATTCTTGTCAATCTATTATTATGGTAATGGGTCCCAAAAAATTCAACATCTGAAAACGGCACTTTACAATAAAATTTTCCATTGCGGCTGATGTCTATACAAAAAAGACGCCAACCGGCGTCTCTTTAGAAAATGGCACTGTATTTTATTTTTCGTATATTCATTTTATAATGTTTCCAATATACGGGACCATATCAATTTATTATTTTCAAACTGTGTATACTGTTTACCAATTGTATTATCATACTTCTTTAATTCCCGCAGCACCATCATAAACATATCCGATTTAAAATAACGGCAAATAACCGGTAATGTTTGTTCTAGATTTTCAGTCATTTCGTCTATTCGACTGTAATAGTGCGCTCTATCCGTAATATATATGTACAACGGCTTATATCGTACCCAGCCTACACAGGCCGCATAAAAACGTTTGAGCACTCGTGAAGAATCAGCTCGTATCATCTTCATTCGTACAGGCAGAACACCCGCCAGCATATAACGATATGCGCCAAATCCATCATGAAAGGTATAGCAGGGAATCTGCAGTACCTTGCGTTCTGTCAGACAGGTACTTAAAAAAGTATCTTCCCCGCGTGCCCCTGGCGGATTGTAAAAAGGGAATACTCGCTTCGGATTTTGTAAATTAATACAAAGGTTGGAACCGGAAATAAACTTAGCTCCATTGCTTTCCTGTATTGTTTTTACTTCCTTACGCAATAAAATCTGCTTATCTGCATATGTGACTCCGCCATTTTTCATCACACTGCAGATAGTATCCCAATTTATGATATCATTACTTAACGCCTGAATAAATTTTTTAAATATGCTTTCAGGAAAAGAACGTGAAAATTCCATATAGGGAATCGGTGATATGTAACCACAATGATGTCCGCAAGTAATATCTGCCTCCTTGATATATTTAAGATGTGACTGAATAACACGCTGCCCACCCCATAAATCAGTTTCGATACTTTTCGTCAAAGCCACCGGATATTCATCGTCGTCGAGAAAAAGTAAGCAGTCCATATGATTTTCAATTGCTTTATACAAAATAATATTCCGCTGCAATGCATACCCGCGCCGAAAAATAACACTCGCCTCCGTTTTAGTAAGAATGCCTCGTTTTAACATATTTTGTTTTTCTGCTAACATCTCTTGTTTACCAATAAAATGAACACTGTCCAATAATTTTGAAATTTCCGGATTTATCGAAACGAAGTCAGCCTTACGCGTATGACGATACTCAAGATCATATGCAACAAACAAATTTAATCCTACATCTTTATTATCAAGTAATCCTGATTCAAAGCAATTTAATACATAACTTCGCAGGATACGATAAAAATTTTTTCTCCCGGTTGCAAAGCCGATCGCCACATTCCATTTTTTTCGGTCCATATATCATCACCTTCTTTTTCATGCCATTAACCCAGAAATCGATGTTTTAAATCAAAAAACATCGATTTCCGAGATATCATACGTCATACCGACGCACCTATAACCAATTATGATACGCGATTGCCGCTATGTCCGCTATGTCCGCTATGTCCGCTTTCCATCCATAATGTATCTGCCGCGGCTTGCCAGTCTTTCGCATATTTTTTGCATTTTGCACATAAATGTTCTGCCGATTCAGGAGATTGCAAATCAGTAGAGGGGGCTTTAGATTCACGAATAATTTCCGGCAATATCGATGGATTTTCCAACATCGGACAAGGCTGCAGTAAATTTTCATTAAACGGCTGCCGCGTATGATATGCCATAAACAAAGGATTTTCAAGCGCCTCCATTACTGTACCTGTATGAATATTAGTATCTGAATAATGGATAAAAACGCAAGGTTCAATATCCCCATTGGCATTAATATGCAGATAAGCTCGTCCGCCGGCAATGCATCCATCAATAAACTCTCCATCATTTTGAAAATCAATGGCAAAGAATAGTTTATCACACTGTTCTGAACGAATTTCCCGCACACGATGATACATATAGGTTCGTTCATCCGGAGACAAAAGTAAATCCGGAACCGCTTCATTTCCTACCGGCATATAATGAAAATACCATGCATATTTACAGCCTTTTTCAATAACCATATCCAAGAACTCATCCGACGTTACATTCTTATAGTTTAATTTAGTATAACACACAGAAATACCGAATAGCAGGCGATTACGGTGCAAAATATCCATAGCCTTCATAATCCGTCGAAAACTTCCTTTACCTCGTCTTTCATCATTAGCCTTTTCAAATCCTTCTATGCTTAATGAAAAAGACAAATTGCCTACAGCTACTGCCGCCTGGCAAAATTCGTCCGTAATCAAAGAACCATTTGTAAAAATATGAAATTCACTTGTAGGATGTTTTCGTGCCAAAATGATAATATCATTTTTTCGCATCAATGGTTCACCGCCTGTCAGCAAATAAAAATGACAGCCTATTTTTTCTCCTTGCCGTACAATAGCATCCATATCTTCGTTACTCAAGTTCAGCATATGTCCATACTCTGCAGCCCAGCATCCCGTACAATGCATATTACACATAGATGTTGGATCAAACAAAATCGCCCACGGTATATTACATAACTTTTGTTCCATTAATTGGTGCCGCAGGTTATTTCCTTTGTATCCTGCTTCATACGCCGAATTTAAGATAAACGTTTTCAGTACATTTTTATCTATATCCCGCAGCAAATCTTCCGCATAACGCCGCCATTTTGATTGTGGGTTCCTTAGATACTGTTCCATATATGAAAATGTATTCTGTCCCATCTGATTCCGATCATATGGTGTAGGCTTAAAATATTTATTTACCAGCATTGCTACATCCTGCATACCTGTTTCTGGATTTTTTTCCATATGATGTATTGCCAGATCTAAGCCTTCCTTTAACAACATACGTGTCATTTTATTTTTGATCGTACTCATACTGAATCACTCCTACTCGCTTGTAAAAACATGCTCTCATTTCAAAAATGAAATGTTATACATTATACGGCATTGTTTATATATCTTTTTCCTCAATAAATCCCCGGGTAAGGATTTTCGACAAGGATACCACCGCATCATAATAGGTCATATTATTTTCCACGAGAAAAGTGTGGTCAAACAAATCATTCATGGAAAAAAAGACCAGCTGTTTCAATACACTAAAATTAATAGGCTTTATTTTTCGGGAAGAAACTCCTTTTTCGAGTAATGCAATCAATCTGTCCAAACGCTGCTGTCGAAAATTTTCCACATTACGCCATTGTTCCGGATATGTCGTTTGCAAATCATAATAAATACTGTCACTGCTTGGCCCCACTAACGCCGGACTCACAGACATCACTGCTTGGAATTTATCTTCAATGCTGCGTTCTGAATCGTTGTAAATATCTTCTTCCTGCCGCTGCACATCTTCCTGTACCATTTTAATAACAGCAGCGACTAATGCACTTTTTGAAGGGAAATATCCATATAATGAAGTCTTGCTTATATGCAATCTTGCGGTTACATCATTCATTGTAAATTTAAATCCATGCATCTTGATTTCTGCGGCAGCTGCCATAATAATTTGTAATCGAATAATATTTCTCCTCCTCCTCAGTACCCAATAACACAAATTCAGTATCCTCGTTATCATTATTATACTCTTTTTGTCAGCAGATAACAATACAGGACGCTTTCCTTAAAATAAAAAGACATCATACCGGAGTATTATGCCGCCAGGTACGATGTCTATGTTTTTTCAAATAAAATTATACTTCACAAATGATACTTATTTTATTTATGACATAAATTATGAGCAAAATAATCTCGGTCTTCCTCCAAAATAAGATGAGCTTTCGTGTCCGCTGCCGTAATTTTTCGATATGGGCGGCAAGGATTTCCAAAAGCCAAATATCCTTCCGGAATGTCTTTTGTTACAACGCTTCCCGCACCGATAACAACATTATTACCAATATGCACGCCTCCCAAAACCACCACATTACAAGCCAGCCAAACATTATCTCCAATATGAATAGAATCGGCATATTCGGCCATCGTCATGGTGCCATCTTTATCCAAGCCCAAACGTTCCTGCGCGATAAGCGGATGATTGGTCGCCATAAGAGAGACATTGGGACCAAAGCAAACATTATTTCCTATATAGATACACCCATCATCCATAATTGTTAAATTAAAATTAGCAAAGAAATTTTCTCCGATAAATGTATGACAGCCATAATTAAATTGCATAGGCCCTTGAAAATAGTATGTATTCCCAATATCTCCAATAAATTCTTTTACAACAGACGGCCGAAGAGGATCAGATTCATCCATCGCATTATATCTTTTACAAGCATCATGCGCTTTATGTTTAATATCTACAAGTTCTTTAGTCCGGTTGTTGAATATATATCCTGCAAAAATTTTTTCTTCTTCCTTCACAAGATTTCCTCCTATCCCCACCTACAATAATATATTTTATTGCAAGCAATATAAACTTCTTACTATTTTCATTTCTGCAGTATTAATGTATATTACCGAAAGGGTATATCTATCCCTCTTTTGAGAGATTCATACAGTCCATTTTTCATAAAGTAATAGTAATCATCTACTTGTTTTCCCTGCAATATATGCAAGGCTTCCAACATTAATTTTGTAAATTCCAAAGCAGCCGTTCCATTCGCCGTAATAATAGTATTATCGGCAACAGCTTGCTCATCTACATACTCATTTTCATTATTATATCGTTCTTTGGCGTATGATTTTAATTCGGTTAATGCATTACTCGTATGCTTTACATTGTTCAAAATACCATGTGCTCCTAAAAATACGGTAGCATCGCAAATGGCACCTATAGGAACTGCATGTTTTACTGCAATATGTACCAGTTTCATTACTTTTTCGGCTTCCTGCGTTCTCCATGAATTTCCTCCTGTCAAAACTAGTCCTGAAAAATCTGCAGGAGCGTTTTCTATTGTATAATCAACCGCAGCATGTAATCCTCCGATAGAAGTACATAGTCCAGGTTCAATGCCAACATATTTAATTTGATAATCAGAATCAATGCTCTTAACTGCTGCGGTAAGAAAAGCAGCTTCCCAATCTGCAAATTCCGGCAATATAACGACCAACAGAAGTTTTTTCATAAAATGCCTCCAGACTGTCTCACGATAACTCCATTCCATATAGTTAAATTACTCCATCCACTCTACAACTTCCGCTATCTTCTTTCTTGGCCGCGGTTCCGGCTGCTCCTCAGAATACCCTAAAGCAATAGCTGCCAGCAATTCTCCATCACGGTCCATCCATTCACATAATTCCTGATAAGCAAAATAAATATCACATATCCAAAGACTGCCGATTCCTCGCTCTGTAGCTGCTAACAACATATTTTGCACAGCTGCACTAACGGATTGGATATTGCACACCTCAAACACTCTATCTTCATCCGTCATAGGAGCAAACATGTTTTTCCCCATCGTATTGAGAACAAAAATAATAACTGGAGCTTGTTTCATTATTTCTATAGTATGCCGCGCCCCTTGAATAAATTGTACACTGCCAGGCAAACACGCCGGCCCCTTTTCCTCGCGCTGCACTCCGTTACAAAAAGCCTGCAGCATCTTCTCTTTCGCAGTTCCCTGAATAACGATAAACTTCCAAGGCTGTCTGTTTTTAGCTGATGGTGCTTTTATCCCACTTTCTATAATATATAAAATGTCTGTTTTGTCTATTTGACGGGGTAAAAATTTTCGAATACTTCGCCTCTCCATGATCTCTTTAATCATTTGGCAGCACGTCCTTTCCAAGTTATATTTCAATCAGACTCTATGCTGCAGTTGGCATATATCGCAAAATACAGCATATTATGCGTGAATTGTTGACATAGTATTCATTTTCTCAATTTTTTGACAATACATATTAATTTTATCGTTTATTTTAGACATATGCTCTTGCAGTTCCATTATTTGATCGCTAAGATACTGCCTGTGCTGTATCAGCATTTCTTTTCGTTCTAAAAGAGTATCCTCTCCCTCAGCACGTAATCCGGCATAGCGGGCAATTGTTTTTACAGGCATCCCGGTGGCTTTCAATCGCTTTATAAAATCAATCCACAATACATCCGTTTCTAAATAATACCGGCGTTTATTGAAATGACGCCTTGGCTTGATCAACTGCTCCTTTTCGTAATATCGCAATGTGTGAATACTTAACTCTGTACGCTTCGAAAATTCTCCTATAGAATATTCCAAGAAAATTCTCCCCCTTTCCTATTGACATAGAGTTTACTCTACATTATATAGTTGGATTATACCAAATAAAAAGGAGTGATTCAAATGAATACCAAGAAATATACCGTTATCACAGGAGCTAGTTCCGGCATTGGATATGCAGCAGCAATTGCTTTTGCCGGACGTAATAAAAATATGATTTTAACCGCCCGCCGCAAAAAAAATCTCGAGCTCTTAAAAGATGATATTTTAAGAACACACCCTGCACTAGATATTATAATTAAACCCAGTGACTTATCCCAGACCTCAAACATATATCAATTTTATGAAGATACAAAAAAATACCAAATAGAGACTTGGATCAATAATGCCGGATTGGGTAATTATGACAGTGTAGCAAATCAAAATTTGAAAAAGATTGAAACAATGCTGCATGTAAATATTGAAGCGCTTACCCTTTTTTCCTCTTTATTCGTTCAAAAGTATAAGGACATTGAGCAGACACAGCTCATTAATATTTCGTCATGCGGCGGCTATATGATTGTTCCCAATGCCATAACCTACTGCGCTGCAAAATTTTTCGTCAGTGCCTTTACGGAGGGACTTGCCAGAGAACTGCAATCAAGCAATGCTAAAATGCAAGTAAAAGTATTAGCCCCTGCAGCAACAAAAACGGAATTTGGGAAACTAGCAAACAATGTTAGTGAATACAGCTATGACAACGCATTTGCTACCTATCACACAAGTCAAAAAATAGCAGAATTTCTATTACAATTATATGACAGTCATAAAGTAGTAGGCATTGTCCATAGAGAAACCTTTGCATTTAATCTTTGCGATCCATTATTTGATTATGCAGGAAACTCAGTCTGTAATCAAAAACTAACGCAGGATACCATACAAAAAGACACAAGAATTATCAAATGTCCCTAAGAAGATGATATCCCTAAGAACTTCATGACTCCTGTATCTTTTTGTATCCCTTTATTCCTTACCGTATACTTAATTGTGCAGCACTTTTCCATACTTCAAAAAAATATGCCCGCTGCCAGCCGCTACTGTATATATTGATAAAACAATCCATGATTTGTACAATACCAAAGAAGGGTTCCCTGTCCGCGTTTAGGAATCCGTACTTCCACATTCCATTCCGGATACTGCTTCATAACTTGGATCATGTCTCCTCTGACAAACACTATAAACGAAATATAATGATCCTTTGTCATCGGATGAGCTGTTGAAATATACCACTCATCCTCCACCGTTTCAACAGATAGTTGTTCCTCATCGGATGCCTTTTTTAATTCTTGCGGCGCTAATATTTTTCCACAACAGGAAATATCTGCATTACCTGTGCACAATGTAATATTATGACAGCTCGGACATACATAATACATTATGTTTTTCATATTTCCATTTACATCTGTGCTGGGTATCAAATCGCCCGCCAAAAGCCGCTTCATATCTACCCCTAGACACTCCGAAAGTGCAGAAAGCAGAGATACATCTGGATATCCAACACCTCGTTCCCACTTCGAAATAGTCTTATCACTGATATTCAACTTATCTGCCAACTGCTTTTGTGTTAAATTTCGTTCATACCGGACAGTCCGTATACTATTTCCAATGTTATTATTCATATTTTTATTTCCTCCTGTATATTAAATTATACGGAGAGGTGTCAGAAAATACAATCAACGTTTCGTAGAGTCTGCAACATACGATTCATCCAAAACAATATATGCGATAGGTCTTGCTGCAAATGATACACCTGATTTTTTCATATATTGCATTGCAGACAAATACCATATGTAATTATATGTTTTACAGTAAAAATATTTTTATAATTGTCTATATACTATAAAAACTATGCCTTCTGTATAGTTTTTTATTCGTATTTTAAAAATATTATTGCAATGGTATTTGGTATATAAAATACCATTGCAATAATTGAACAGTAATGATATAATATGTATTATAAAAGGGTTGTAGATCATGTCACATATACCAGATATGATTTTTACTTACTGTTCCTTTTCTTACCGGAGAGAAGGAACAGCCTTATTAAAATGAGAATTGCTTATTTTTTTCTTTGGTTTCGTCAGTCTAGGTAATACAACAGACATAACAGATGCATACAAAGAAAGCAGCGCAGCAGCTGCAAAAACAATGCTCCAGCCAAAGGAGCTAGCAAGCAAGACACCTAATCCTCCGCCGAAGAGGGACGCGGTCCCTTTGGCACTGTTTAAAATTCCATAATTTGAAGCAGAATAGGTTGTCCCAAACAAATCGGCATTCACTGCCGGGAACAAAGAAAAAGCTTCTCCAAAGGTAAACATAATTCCTGCTAGGCAGGTTACATATACGACACTGCTGTGTCCTCCCAAAAATGGCAATAAAAATAAAAAAACTGCATTTAATCCAAAACTGATGTTCATCGTTTTATATCGTCCGACTTTATCCGAAATCCATCCCCAGAAAATTCTGGAGATGCCATTTGCAAAAGAATTAAGCGTAACCGCTAACATAATATAGGTAGTAGCTATTCCCATTTCCTTGCCAAACGGTGTGGTATTGGCAGTAACTATTAGTCCCCCCACAGTAATACCGAAGAACATAGACCAAATAAGCCAAAAATGAGGCGTTTTTACCATTTCCGACGGTTTAAATCCGATTTTTTCAGGATCTACAGAGGTATCTTGCTTAGCGGGGGCTTTTGAGTTTATAGGATAACGCAAAAGAAATGATGCAATAATGAGCACCACTCCTTGTAATATCCCCAGCCGCATAAAAGGAATGCCTATATCTCCCAATTCCAGCATACCAGAAATCCAGGGAATAAAAGGCATACAACCCATACCATACCCTGCCACAACTAATCCCGAACAAAACCCTCTTCTATCGGGGAACCATCTAACCGCAGCACTGACACTGCCTCCATATACAATACCGGCACCGGCTCCAGCTAAAGCGTAGAAAAAGTAAAGAGAAGCTACACTATGTGCTTGTCCCATCATCCCCCAGCCAACACCAACAAAAATCCCGGCCAACGCAAACATTCCCGATTGTCCCATTCTGTCAAACAAATACCCGGCAACCGGCTGAGAAAAAGTCTGCATGATAACATATATGGTAAAAGCATACTGTACAATAGATAAGGTACTGCCAACATTTTTAGCTACAGGAATTGCAAACAACGTCCACGCATATTGAAGATTCGCAATCATAACCATTGATACCAAGGCTACAATGAGCTGAAACCAACGATTTCCGATAACAGGACCATATGCCTTTAAATTTTCAGCTTTTATTTTATAAATATCAGACATATATGTTTCCTCCTTTGTACATTATTCAATTAATATGCAGTAACATAGTGATCCCGGATCAATTTGCAGTACACATTCAAGATAAAATCACTTTACCATTGAATGTGTACTGCAAACACTATTCCGGGATCAAATATATGATATTGCATCTATAAATTACATTTATATTTTATTCCCTTTCCTTATTCGATTGTTTGGCATACGGTGTTTTCTATACCAACTTCCCTCAATCTCTGATTTGCAAACTGCTGTAATTTTTCAATATGTTCTGGCTGTAAGTGTTTAAATCTGCCTTGCAGCTTGATGTATTCACTGACAGGTTTAAATTTAGCCGGCTTATACGTCAACTGATATTTTCCATTAACCAGTTCATATAACTGTATCATACCTGTTTCAACAGCCAATTTAGCAATTTTTATTGTTTTTTCAGCAGGAAAACTCCAACCTTTCGGGCAAGGAGCATGAATATGCAGGAACGCAGGTCCTTCGGCATTACAAGCTTTACGGACCTTATTCATCAAATCCAGCGGATATCCGATAGATGCTGTTGCTAAATATTTTAATTCAGGATGTCCATGGGCCATAACTTTTGTAATATCCTTCGGCATGAGTTTCCTTCCTTCCGGAACTACCGGACCCGCCGGAGTAAAAGTGGTCCAAGCACCATAAGGCGTTGTAGGAGATGCTTGAATACCGGTATTAGCGTATGATTCATTATCATAGCAGATAAATACGATATTATGTCCTCTATAAAATGCCCCTGACAATGATTGAATGCCTATATCACTTGTTCCGCCATCTCCCGCCATTACAATAATATTGGGATATTCAGCATCTGTTTTATGTTTACGAATCATCGCCTTAAATGCTGCTGAAATACCGGATGCAACACCGCCGCCGTTAGTAATTTGAGCATGTATCCAAGGTACCGCCCAAGGACCGCAGCCATAGCTTGTATTGGCAACATACATACACCCCGTAGGCCCAATAAAAATAGTGTTTTTGCCAGCCGCTTTAGCTACTAATCTGTATTGCAAGGCAGGTCCGCACCCCGCACAGGTACGATGGCCTGGAACATAATATTCTTCTACTGGTGCTTGCTTGATAGATTGAATTTGTTCTAACATTGAATTTTCCCTCCTTTTTTTTATAATTCAAAAGGTACCCAATAGCTTTCTTTTTCAACTTTTCCTGTCTTATTTATATTTTTAAGTATAGTAAACATCTGGTAAAATTCGTTTTGAGTAATCATGGATCCGCCTAACCCTGCAACAAATCCAATGGTTTTTACTTTTTCGTCATTGTTATATAAAGCAGCCCGGGCTTCTGTTAATAAAACACCGGATCCGCAGGAAATACCAAAATTAACGGAATTATCAACAACCCCTACTACTTTAAACCGTTTTAAGCATTCTCTAACCTGCTTTGTAGGAAATGGACGGAACGTGCGCAATCGAACTACGCCGACCTTTTCTCCCAGATTCCGTAAATGTTTGACTACATTTTTAGCAGTTACAGCATGTGCTCCCTGCAGGAAAAATACTATTTCCGCATCCTCTGTCATATATTCTTCCAACCATGGATCATACTGGCGTCCAAATATTTTCCCGAACTCATCATGCACTTCTTCAAACACTTTGTATGTATTTTCCACTGCTAAATGACGTTGATACTGCGTTCCCGGTCCCATTTCCGGTTCCATCTGCGCCCCAATAATCTGGGGATCTCGGGTATCCAAAACATGGTGGTTTTTATAAGGCGGCAAAAATTCATTTACTTGCTCTTGTGTCGGCACATCGACTTCTCCTAAAATATGAGAAACAAAATATCCATCTTGACAGGCATACTGCGGCAAAAGAACTCTAGGATCTTCTCCTATGCGGTAATACAACAATGTCATATCCAAAGCTTCCTGCGGACTGGCTGCCCAACCTTGAATCCAGCCTTGATCTCGGCAGCACAACGCATCCGTATGTTCAGAGCCAAAATCTCCGGGGGGGTCCAGCGTCCGGTCAGCAATTGCCATTTGTAAAGGCAGCCGTTCTCCGGAAATTGGCGAATACACTTCCATCGCATAGGTCACACCTACGCCGGAACTACCGGTAAAGGCACGTGCACCGGCCGCCGATGCACCATATACGACACTCAATTGTCCATGTTCTCCTTCACCAAGCACAAATTCGGCATCTAATTCGCCATCCGCTACCATCCGTGCCAACTCCGACATAATACCGGTATACGGCCGAATCGGATAGGAACATATGACATCAACATTAGCTAATTTAACTGCATTAGCAGTTGCAACACAACCAGACATTCTTTTTACATTTGTTTTCATCGTTTTATTTCACCTCCTGAATGGTATGCAGCTTACTCTTCAAAATCAAGTTCAGGGACTAAACTGATAGCTCCCACTGGACACATTTCAGCACAAAGACCGCATCCTTTACAATATTTAAGATTGAAAGTAATCGGACTCGTTTCAGTCATAAGATTGACACAGGAATCAGGACAACTGATCCAGCATAGCTGACATTCCATACATTTTTCAGCATCTAGTATAGGTCTTCTTGTACGCCAATTTCCGGTAATCATGCCTTCATTTTCTTTTTGCGGTGATTTTACAGTTCCTGCAAAGGGAATTTTTTCATATGCGATAGCCATGTTACAACACCTCCTTCAAAATTATGTTTATGCATACGTCTTAATCAAATCATGCACATTAGCAATAATAGCTTGGTCATATGCTTTTCGTGCAGCACTTTTATTCACAATGATATCCAATAAGTTGTTAAAACTTACAATACCCGTCGCTTTTACTATGGCCGCTGCCAATGGAGCTCCGATGCCTTTGCCGATTCCCGAAGCATCTGTAGCTCCTTCTGCTCCGGATAACGTGATAACGGATGTTGATAAATTGTTTGCATCTATTGTCACAATTTTAGCAAGATTTTCCGTATTGCTTTTTATAAATTTAAACAGATATTCCGGCGCTCTTTTACTATTGATGATCAAAGTGGCATTCGGTTTAATTCCGGCTAATATATCAACACCTTTTACCAACGTTTCTTCTGTAAGAACAACGATATCAGGAGCTTCGTTTTCATAAACATATTTAGACTCAATTGGATTGCTGCTGATTTTCCCATAAGCCCTTACCGGAACATATATACGATCGGGAAGGTCGACATAGTTTTCCCAGGCTTGAACATATTTACCTTCTAAAGCAGCTGCTTCAGTTAAGGAAACCACAACATCGCGGGCTTCTTTGTTTTCGTACACGCCTCGTCCCCAAACAGTAATTTGTTTTAATCCCGGTTCTGCAAATAAATCTTTTTTTATCATAATTTCCCACCTTCTTTTTTAAAATTATATAGTGTAATCTAGGAACAGTAACCTCAACGTTCGCCTCCTCCGCTATGAGCATATCCACGTAAATATTCACCTCCTTCGCTTCTTCTCATCGACCACTTGAGCTACTGCCTGAGCGAAAATTGGATACTCTATCTTGGTTTTAGTTCCTGTTTCTACTGTTTTTTTAAGTGCTATAAATGCAGCTTGATGACATATCTTAGCTAACTCAGCACCATTCATGCCGGCCGTTTCAACGGCTAATTTCTTAAAATCCATAGTAGAAGCAATCGGCAGTTTCCCGGCATGTATTTTCAATATAGCTTCCCGTGCTTTTAAATCAGGAAGCGGTATATGAATCACATATTCAAATCTCCCTTCGCGTAATAAATCCGCAGGAATCAACTCTATTTTGCTTGTCGCCGCTAATACAGTAACTCCCATCGTATTTTCAAAATTATCGAATTCGTTTATAAGTTGTCCGATACATGAATTAATAACTTCTTTTCCCCCATCAAAATAATGACAGCATACCCTATCAATTTCGTCAAAAAATATGATGCAGGGGGCACATTGTTTTGCTTTGATGAATATATCATGAAGAATCTTCTCTGCTCTGCCAGTCCATTGCGAGGTCAACGTAAGCCCGTTTACAGTAATAAAGTTTGCTTTAGTAAAATTGCCTACGGCTTTGGCAAATAAAGTTTTACCGCTGCCTGAAGTACCTGTGAGCAATACCCCTTTAGGAAGTGTAATATTATATTCATTACATAAATTAGGGTGATGCAGCGGTTCTTCAAATAAAATGCGCAAAACATTTTTAATGGACTCAAAGCCGCCAATATCTTCCCATCTTGCAGTCGGCGTATCCGTACAATATTCGCGTGTTGAAGATGGCTCAATTTCACGCATCGCTTGAATAAAATTATCCATAGAAATTTCAAATACAGGGATTGGTTCATCTGGTCCAATGTTAGATAAAACAACCCGCAAGGCAACCATGCCGGCTTCCTTGCATAACGCTGCAATATCAGATCCAACAAATCCATACGTAATATCGGCTAAATAATTTAAATCAACATCCTTGTTAAGTTTCATTCCTTTTGTATGAATTTGTAATATTTTAAATCTTCCGGCTTTATCCGGCGGCATAATAGCGATTTCCTTATCAAACCGTCCGGCTCTCCGCAGTGCCGGATCCAGTAAATCCCGCATATTGGTATCTCCAATAACAACAACTTGTCCTCTGCTTTCCAACCCATCCATTAATGCTAAAAGCTGCGCAACAACTCGTTTTTCAACATCTCCATGAACATAATCCCGTCTAGGCGCAATAGAATCAATTTCATCTAAAAATATAATACTGGGAGCTTTACTTTTGGCCTCTTTAAAAATCTCTCTGATTTTAGCTTCACTTTCTCCGTAAAATTTATTCATTATTTCTGGTCCGTTTACATGAATAAAGTGCGCTTTAGTTTCTGATGCAATCGCTTTTGCTATTAAGGTTTTTCCCGTTCCCGGTGGTCCATAAAGCAAAATGCCTTTAGGCGGTTCAAACCCCATTTGCTGGAATATATCAGGAAATTTAAAAGGCAATTCTATACTTTCACGTATTTTTTTTACTTCTTTAGTCAACCCGCCAATATCTTCATATGTAATCCTCGAGCCTGCATTACCGCCCTCTCCTTCAATAACAACTATCTTGGTGCCTTCGTCAATTTTTACTACTCCCGCCGGAGCGCTGCCACCTACACGAAATTCTATCTCATGATGTCCAAATAGTATGACCGACAACTCATCATCACTGATAATAGGAATTCCTTTAAGGATATTTTTAATTTCCTTCATATCAGTTTTTTTAGGTAAAAAAAACTGATCCAGCGGCGACAACATAATGGTAGTGGCTGGTTTTATATCTGCTTTACTGAGAATTACATTGTCATCAATTCCCACTCCTGCATTTCTTCTAATACCTCCCTCCATTTGGATAAAGGGTGATCCATAAATATCATTAAATGAAGGATATACTTTTGCAGCTGTGCATTTTTCCCCTTGAATAAGTACAACGGTGCCTGTATCTGCACCCAATATTTCCATATCCTCTCGATTAATCCTCACAATTCCCTTACGCAGATCTTCTGTTAACCCTTCTTTTACTTTTAATTTGACAGTATGGGGCACATTCACTTTTACTCATCTCTTTTGTATGATAAATAAATTTATTTTTTGGTATACCAAATGGTATACCAAAAATGGCTGTAAATTTCCATTTTATGAAGCATAACTTCATGTACTTGTTATCTGAAAAAATCTAATATGCCATTTCCAAAAATACTTCACTCGATTTTCTAATATGTTCCTTAGCCGAAATATACGATTTTTCACAATTATGGTGTCGTAAATTTTCAACAATTTCATTATGTTCCACAAACACTTCTTCAATACGGCCAGACTTAGTATACGATACCTTTGTAAATTTATTTATATATTCTCGAAGCGTACTGACAAAATAATATAAATGAGGACTTTGTGCTGCTTTATAAATACTTTCATGGAATTTTTTATTTAACAAAACAGACTTTGCTGTATTTCCTTTTTTTGATTCTTCCAATAACTTAAAATTAACAGATTCTAAATTTTTTAAATCACTTTCACCTATTTTTGAAGCGGCAATGCTGCAACACAAGGATTCTAGTACCATTCGGATCAATTGAACTTCTTTTACATCATCCGGAGTAAAACCCGAAACAAAAACACCTTTACGCGGCACATGTGTTACCAATTTTTCATTTTCCAGTTTTTGAATGGCCTCCCGCACGGGCGTCCTGCTTACTCTAAGTTGTCTAGCAATATCACGTTCTACAAGATGATGTCCCGGCTCTAATTTTCCATCAAGGATGGTTGTGCGTAAAATAGAAAATATTGAATCTTTAATACAATACGTATTATCAAAATTTATAGGTGAAAATTCACGTTCCATTTCATGCAGCCTCCTATCAAGATACTCGTTTCCAATGATTAAAGTCATTATATTCTATTTACTTGTATGCAAATTTGTTTTCTTAACATCATCATATCGAGCATATTTGGTATACCATTTGGTATACCAAATAACATTGCAAAATTACTTTTCTTTTTCACCATCGTCCTTATCTATGCCTATAACGTATCACTAATATGCCATTTTGTCAATACATAATTTTCCCTTTATTTCCTCAAATAATTCGCAAAAGAAAAACTACAATCAGCAGCCACTATGATACAGAAAAACATCAAAGTTCAAAAGAATGCCTGCTACCTACACGTTTGTTTAATATATTGTTTCGGTGTAACACCAAATCGTTCTTTAAATAAACTTATAAAGTGAGATATATTTTGATATCCTAATTCCCATGCAATTTCAGAAATATTTCTATTTTGTAACTGAATTTGATTTTCTGCATATGCCAATTTCAAACTAGTTAAATATTTATTAGGACTAATTCCCGTAGTTTGTTTGAATGTTAACAAAAAATTCCCTAAGGACATACGTTGGTTCTCCATTCCAATAACGAATCAATTATTAAAGAGTTCGCTTTTAAAAAAAAACAGTATCAAGACTTCTGATTAATACACCCGGATCTTTAGGCGGTATAGGAGCCTCAACTAATCTCATTCCAGCATTAACGCTAGGGTGTGGAGCTATTGGCGGTAGTTCTACTTCTGACAATGTAGGCCCGCTGAATTTAGTTAATATCAAACGAATGGCTTACGGAGTCAGAGAATTGGATGAAATAATATAAAAAAACATAAAGGACTCACGGCTATATGATCACAAAAAAGTTTCAATTTATTACCCTCTTTTTTCTTGAAAAGCGGACCCGTTAGTAAAATCTATCAAGCAAAGAAGACATTGAATCCTATCACAGGATAGCAGATTCAATGTCTTCTTTTGGCATATACCAATAAAATTAACTCAATATCCATCAATAAGTTTGTTTTTATTTTTAACAAAAACGAATGTTACCCTCTTTATTATTTAAACAATTTCAGCAAAACGTGTACTCTTTTATTGAACCCTAAAATAAGTTTGGTTATATCAATATCCCATAGCTGTTTTAACAATTTTCGCTTTTTCAGGACCAGCAAGTTTCTCAAGCAAAGAAAAGGCTACTCCGGCCGCTGTTTCCGGGCAATAGGAAGTAATAATATTATCATCAATAACAATCGGCTGATTGATAACATGCACGCCAAATTCCGCTAATTCCTTTTGCCTATATCCATTCTTCAAATGATACGTTGTTGCCTTACGTCCTAAAAGAACACCGCTTTTTCCCAAAGAAAGCGCTGCCACACAAATACTTGCAATCGGTTTTCTTTGAGAATTAAATTCTCGAATCACATTCAAAAATGTATCGTCAAAAGCTTCTTCATAAAAATGAAACTCTTCAAATCCTCCCGGAACGGCTAATGCATCGTACTGTTCCGTTGAAATTTCATCAATTGTTTTATCAACGATAATCGGCACATTAAAGGTACTGATCACGGTTTTAGTAAATCCACAAGTCTCGACCTCTATGGGAATTCCATAATCATTTCTGGCCCAGCCAAATACATCCACAAAAACACTAAACTCCATTGTTTCAAACCCTTTAGCTAATAAAAGCAATATTTTCATATTCGTGTCTTCCTTTCCTCACATACTAGCTCATTGCATATCCTTAAGAATAAATTCGTGTCCCGCAATATCTGCTGCTGATGCTTTATATAATTCATCTAAAAAAATTATCTGAAAATATCCCGGCCCCTCTGCTTTTTTCGCAGCACGCTTGCCTGCAACATTGTATATAGCCGCCCCCGTAAGCGCTGCAATAAAGGGAGATGCCACCGCTGAATACACTGCCATAACACCACCAAGAGAGCATCCTGCTCCTGTTATTTTTTCCATAAATACGGAACCTCCATAAGAATATGCACTCATGCTGCCATCTGTGATAAAATCAACTTCTCCAGACACTGCTACCGCCCCAGACGTCCAGCGCGCCAACGCTGCTGCAGCTTCCTCAGCATCACATACCCTATCAGTTGAATCTACGCCGCGTACTTTAGACTTGCCAGTACCACCCTCCAAACTCCACAGACCTGCCAATGCAATAATCTCCGACGCATTTCCGCGTATGATTGAAGGTTTATACTCTTTGAACCGCATCAGCATATTCGTGCGCATTTCACCTATACCAATTGCCGCCGGATCCAATACCCATGGTTTTTTATTTTCATATAGCGTCTTGGCTGTCAGCGGCAAACTTTCTTCATATAACGGGAACATAGTCCCCACATTAATATACATGGCACTGCCTGCTTTAGCTATGGCAGCCCCTTCATCAGGTAAATACACCATAGCAGCCGATCCTCCGACAGCCAATTGTGCATTAGCAACAAAATTAATAGTTACTGTATTTGTAATAGAACCCGCCATCGGTTTGATTTTTTTTACTGTTTTTACTGTTTCCATCATTTGTGTACGAATATCTTGCTGTATATTCATTTAAATCCTCCTCATTTCTATATAATTAAAGTTATATTTTTTATTTCCGTATGATCAATATACTCTCCGTAATTATTCCCTACCCATACCATTATACCCCATATCTTCACTTACTCTCTATATCTGGTTTATTATCATCTCCCCACTGCGACATAAGTTGCAAAATAGGAATAAGTGAGACCCCTTTTTCAGTCAGTGCATACTCTACTTTAGGAGGAATCTGGTGATATTCATTACGTGAAATTAATTTTTCTAATTCTAATTCTTTAAGCTGCTGACTCAACATTTTATGCGTAATATGAGGAATATTCCTCTTTAATTCTCCATAACGCTGAATTCCGTTATTCCATAATTTGTAAATAATCAGCCATTTCCACTTACCACCCACAATGGCTAATGTATACGCTACGGAACAATCACATTCATCTGGATTCCATTTCATAATGACTCTCCTTTTATATAGTATCTACCTAAAAAGTGCATACTTTTATTTTAATAATAATAATTATATAATGATAAAAAAATAAACTATTGTCAATGATAACATGTCTGTATCGTTATCATACAGTTTGGTATATTGAAAATTTTAATCTCAGAAGCAATCTGGTAATATGTCAACTCTATAAAAGAAAAGGTTTCAAAAGGATTTCCCAAAAATGAGTACACTTAATAAGACTTTTCCTTCAAATTTCAAAAAAGAAAAGTATGTTCGAAAATATTAAGCTTGGACTACTCTACTAGAAGAGTAGAGCTGATGATTGGCCAGCAATCCAAAAATCAGTCGGACAAATTTTCGAGCGGTAAGAGCGAGTGCCCGTTTATGCTGATGAATTTTTACTTCATCATATTTTTTTTGGTAGAATGCAGCAAATTCGCCGCATTGATTTTTTACATGGCTGGTTGCTTCAATCAGGTAATACCTGAGATAGGCATTGCCAGCTTTTGAGAGTGGTGTATCGTCAGCCTGGAAATTTCCTGACTGATTCTCTCGCCAGACGAGGCCAGCGTATTTTGCAAGTGCCTCTTGGGAGTTGAATGCATGGATATCACCGATTTCTGAAAGGATACCGGCAGCCATGACGGGCCCGATTCCAGGGATGGATAAAAGGCTTTGATACGCAGAGGGATCAATCCCCTTGAGCGTCTTCTCGATGGCCTTATTCACAGCCTTGATCTCAGTTTCATAGGTCGAGAGCAGTGTGAAGGATGACGCGATGGAGACCGTTAACGGCTCATACAAACATTTATCCAGGCGATAGGAATTGCGGGCCGCCTGTTGAAGCAGAGAGGCTGTTTTTTCTGGGTCAGGGAACCGATTGTGTCCCTTTTCGCAGATGTAGCGGATGAGGTCTTTTGTAGGCATTTCAATGATCTCTTCCGTAGAGAGAAAGTCGGTCAGTACCGAGGAAGCCGCAGCCCCGAAGCTATTGGAAAAGGGCTGTTCTTGCGCATCGAGCAGCGAAAACTCGCTGAACTTGAGGAAAATATTAGAAAGCATGTAGGCCTTTTCGCGTGTGAGCGCTTTGGCCAGATGCAGGCGATGCCGGGTCAGTCTTTGCAGAGCAAGGAACTGACTACCACGCCAAGGCTTGGTAGTAATTCGGTTGGCACGAGCGAAATCGGCGATGACAAACGCATCGACATAGTCGTTCTTGCCGAGGTCAATAAAAGATTTCTTGTAGTTTCTAATGGCCTTCGGATTCAAGCAGTATACTGCCGTGTGGAACGGAGCAAGAACTTCACAGGATGAGAGATAGTTCGCGACATGTACGCCGTAAAATGACGTAGATTCAAGAGCTACCACAAGGTGTGCAAGATTCTTACGGGAACGCAGATACGCTGCGAGTCGTTTGGCAAGTTCCACCGCACCGGGTTGATTATTACCAACTGCAAAGCTTTGTAGCGGCTTCTGGGATTCAAAATCCAGGAGCGCGACGACATTGCTGCGAGAGCTGATATCGATCCCGACAAAAAGAGTAGAAAGAAGATCCGCCTTCTTCAAAGGAAATCACCTCCTTTTCGGCAAGAGTTGGAAAAGTGAATAAGGAATAATCCTGATCTTAATTGCTGACCGCACCCTCGCTAATAAGCATTCACCCGTGAGAGGCAACGTTGCTGGAAACCACTCTCGCCCAGGGACGCAACATCTGTGTAAGCGGTATTTGACAACTAAGGCAGGCGTCAAGCTTCTTGAGCAGTCACCGATAGGTGCCGCANTAATAAGCATTCACCCGTGAGAGGCAACGTTGCTGGAAACCACTCTCGCCCAGGGACGCAACATCTGTGTAAGCGGTATTTGACAACTAAGGCAGGCGTCAAGCTTCTTGAGCAGTCACCGATAGGTGCCGCAAGGAGGAAAAGACGTAACCTTGACCACAAATCTCTAAAAGTAATTGTAGCATCAGGAGTTCCATATTAGAAGTTTTACCTTGTAAGAAAGGCGGAAATCTTGCTTACAAAATATATTATACGAGGAGGAATAGACATGAATTATCTAGCTTTTAACGGCAGCCCAAGAAAAGGCTGGAATACAGAAACAGTATTGAAATACTCAATGGAAGGTGCTGCATCGCAGGGGTTCCATACCGAGCTTATTCATTTATACGACTATGATTATAAAGGATGTCGAAGTTGTTTTGCATGCAAACTAAAAGACGGAAAAAGCTATGGCCGATGTGCAATAAAAGATGATTTGACTGCTATTCTCAACAAAATCGAAACGGCCGACGCCATAGTTATTGGCTCTCCTATATATTTCGGCGATGTAACAGGAGCCGTGCGAGCGTTTATGGAACGATTGTTATTTCCATATTTAGTATATGACAAGATGTATTCTACCCTTTTCCCCAAAAAATTACCTGTTGGTTTGATATATACAATGAATGTAACGCAAGAAAAATTAGAAGCAGTTGGATACAAACAACAGGTAACACGTATGGAGCAAATATTTGAAAGAATTTTAGGCCCATCAAAATCATTATACATTACCGACACATACCAATTTGCCAATTATTCCCACTATGTTGTAACAAGCTTTAACGAAGAAAAGAAAGCAAAAAGAAAAAAGGAGGAATTTCCAAAAGACTGTCAAAAAGCATTTGATCTGGGAGTGAGTCTTGCCGTTCAGACACATACAGTCAATCCCTAATCTAAGATATTAGTTTTCCCTCTAATTGTATTTCTCCATTCATGGTATAACGCCTTTTAACTGATGCTGACTTTAGTTAAAAGGCGTTTTATCATACCGTATTGTCGCTTTATGTATTTTTATTATAATCGAGCACCTTTATATGCTTTTACTGTGTTTTTTTGTCTTGCAAAACTTTTTTTGCATAAAAAATCAAGTGTACAAATATATACAAAAAATATAAAAACACAAACAAACATAATTGTACAGTATTTTAAATTATCTACACTTTTAAAGTACAAATACGATATATTGTAATGATATCAATATATACATAAATTTTATATAAAATACAATAATAAACAAATAAATACAAAAGAATACTATGTAAAAATACTACGTAATTTGCTTTGTTCCCCTATCTTGAAATATAATATCCTAAGTTCAAAGGTAATGCATTCAGGCCATGTGCCCGGATGCACAAGACAGGTATTTCAGAAAGGGAAAGGTGAAAGAATGAGTAAAGGCAGTTTAGAGGGTATTGTAGTATTGGATTTGACAAGAGTACTGGCCGGACCGTTCAGCGGCCAGATTTTGGCGGATATGGGGGCTCATGTAATCAAGATCGAACAGCCCGTCAAGGGAGACGATGCCAGACATATGGGACCGTTCCAGAATGAAGAAAGTATCTATTATATTACCAATAACCGCAATAAAAAAGGGGTTACCTTAAACCTTAAAGCACCGGAAGGCAAGCNGATCTTCCTGGAAATGGTAAAAAAAGCGGATGTCGTTATGGAAAATTATCGGCCCGGTACCATGGAAAAATTAGGGCTGGGATATGACGTGCTGAAACAGACGAATCCCCGCATCATATATGGCAGCGTATCCGGTTTCGGCCATGTCGGCCGATACAGCCGGCGTCCGGGATATGATATCATCGCACAGGCCATGAGCGGCATCATGAGTACTACCGGCTGGCCGCAGACGGGACCGACAAGAACCGGTACCCCATTAGGCGACGTTCTGGGCGGACTGTGGCTGACCATCGGTATTCTGGGAGCTATTCAAGGGCGCAGCGTAACCGGGCAGGGACAAAAGGTCGACATTGCCCTGATCGATGCGGCGGTGGCAACCATGGCTAATATCAGCATGATCTATCTGACAGAAGGCCGCATCCCGAAAATGATCGGGAACCGGTATGAATCGACTTATCCCTATGATTCCTTTGTCTGCTGCGACGGCAGCTGTGTCATCGGNGTCGGCAACAATAAGCTCTGGGGACTGTTTTGCAAGGCCACGGGCCATGAAGATATCGAAACACTGGATATCTATAAAGATACACCGGACCGGGTCGAACATCATGAAGAATTGAAAGTGATCGTCGAAGAATGGACAAAACAGCGTACCGTAGCCGATGTCGTAAAGACGCTGCTGGATGCCGGCGTACCGGCGGCACCGATCAACAATATTGAACAGGTAGTCCAGGATCCGCATATTGCCGAAGACCGGCAGATGTTCATTACCCAGCATCATCCGAAGGCCGGCGATATAAAGATNACAGGCTCGCCGCTTAAGATGTCCGGTACCCCCGTAGACCTTTCAACGCCGGCGCCTACCCTGGGCCAGGACAACGAAGAAATATACGGCCGGCTCCTGGGACTGGATGCTGCCGGCATAGAAGCGCTGAAAGAGAAGAAGATCATATAAAGAGAGGCACAGCAATGAAAACAATAGATATGTATGAAGTCGGTCCGCGCGACGGCTTCCAGAACATCAAGGAATATATTCCGGCCGAAACAAAAATGGCGATTATCGACGGCCTGGTCCAAGCNGGAATCCGGCATATAGAAGTCACCTCCTTCGTATCCCCTAAGGCGATCCCGCAATTGAAGGATGCCAGGGAAATCGTGACAGCCTGCCTGCGGCAGTATCCGGAAGTGGACTTCATGGCGCTTATACCGAATCTGCGCGGTGCGGAAACGGCGGTCGCCGTCGGCATGACCCGCGTAGCATATGTGGTATCCCTGAGTGCCAGCCATAATAAAGCCAATATCAACCGGACCCATGAACAGTCCTANCAGGCACTGAAGGAAATCCGGGAAACGTATCCGCAGCTCGATGTCATCGTCGATTTGGCGACTACGTTCGGCTGTCCGTTCGAAGGGAAATTCCCGGCCTCCCGGGTCGTGGAATTCTTAAAGGACTATGTAGATCTGGGTATCCGGGAAGTCTGCCTGTGCGATACGATCGGGATCGCCAATCCCGGACAGGTGCGGGACATCCTGCGGGCCGTACAGCAGGCCTATCCGCAGCTGGAGCTGCAGGTGCACATCCATGATACACGCAATATGGGAGCAGCCTGCTCGCTGGCAGCCATCGAAGCCGGTGTTACCAAGATCCAGTCTACGCTCGGCGGGCTGGGCGGCTGTCCGTTCGCCCCGGGAGCTTCGGGGAATCTGGCAACCGAAGACATGGTCTATATGCTGAACGAAATGGGATATGATACAGGGGTTGATTTCCCCCGGGTGCTGGCCCTGGCAAAGAAAGAGGTGCAGCTCATTCCGACCGGAGTGTACAGCGGACACCACATCCGAATCGACGCGGCGTCGCGTTGTTTCCGGTAAGCCGTATTTGGCAATAAGGAGATGGTATTATGGCACAGCACGTAAATTTTATTGAAGTCGGTCCACGGGACGGCTTCCAGAATGTGAAGGACTATATCCCGGTGGATATCAAGGTGAAACTCATCGACGACTTGCTGGCAGCCGGCGTCCGACGGATGGAAATGACCTCCTTCGTCTCGCCGAAAGCGATCCCGCAGATGCGGGATGCCGCGGAGGTAGTCTGCCGGACACTGGAAACGCATGGCGATGAAGGCGTAGAACTGTATGCACTGGTTCCCAACACCTACGGGGCTAAGGCCGCCGCTGCTGCCGGACTGAGTGAAGTTGCGACGGTTATCTCTGTCAGTGAATCGCATAATAAGGCCAATATCAACCGGACGGTCGAAGAATCGCTGCAGGGATTGGAAAAAATGCGGCAGGCCCTGCCGGACCTGAATATCAATCTGTCCATGGCAACGGCTTTTACCTGTCCGTTTGAAGGGGTAACACCGGTAGAAAATGTATTAAAGGTTATCCGGCGGGCGGCCGGGCTGGGAATCACCCGGTTCTGCCTGGCAGATACGATTGGGGAAGCCGATCCGAAGATGGTGCGGGATACGCTGACCATCGTACAGCAGGTATTTCCGGATATTACGCTGGACGTGCATATTCACGATACGCGCAACATGGGAATTGCCTGTACCCTGGCAGCCTTGGAGGCGGGTGTTGTCAACGTGCAGGCCGCACTGGGAGGATTGGGCGGCTGCCCCTTTGCCCCAGGTGCCTCCGGCAATGTCGCATCGGAGGATTTGATTTTCATGCTGAACAAAATGGGTTTTGAAACGGGGATCGACTTTGACAAGATGCTGGCTGCCGCTAAATACGAACGGTCCGTCATTACGGGCAACTTCAGCGGTCACCAGGTACATATCGGGGAACCCTGCAACTAATATTATAATCCGTATATATTGAAAGGAAGTGTCTTTATGCTTGGTTGGAAACGAAGAAATTCTTTATTATTGGTGTTATGGCTTGTATTCTTTGTTGCTTATATGGATCGTATTAATTTTTCCATTGCAGTTCCATTTATTACAAAAGAATTAGGATTAATGCCTACACAAGTAGGTGCTATTATGAGTGCTTTCTTTGTAGGATATGGGTTGTGTCAAATTTTCGGCGGAATATTAGCTGATAAATTTGGACCCAGGAAAACAATGACACTGGCATTATGTTGGTGGTCCGTTTTTACTATTTTCACTGGAATGACCGGTGGTTTTTTATCCCTATTAGTCGTCAGAGCACTGTTCGGCATGGGGGAATCTATGCAGCCGCCTGCTTCCTGGAAATTAATTGCAACTTGGTTTCCTCCGCAGGAAAGAGTTAAAGCAAATGCTCTTAACTTATGCTCTATTGCATTAGGGCCTGCGTTTGCGCCACTTTGTGTCGTTCTCATCTTACAGTATTTCGATTGGAGAACTGTATTTTACATTTTTTCTATTCCTGGTTTTATTATGGCATATGTTATCTGGAAACATGTATATAACAAACCGGAAATGGATCCGAAAATGACAAAGGAAGAATGGATTGAAATTACGGGAAGCGCAGAACCGCAAACGGCTGCAAGAGAAAAAGTAACGTTCAGTCAAGCATTAAAAAATCGCAATTTAGTATTGTTGGCTATTATATATTTTGCTTTTAATATTCCTTTCTGGGGATTTTTATCATGGCTTCCTTCCTACTTGGTAACGGTTCGTCACTTTGCTATTGTCAAAATGGGAATCACCGCCAGTATCCCCTTCTTTACTGCATTTTGCGGCATGTTAGTATCAAACAGTATCTGCAATCGAATTTTTCATGGCAATAAACAGCATTTCCTGCTTGCTACCTGGATTATCGGGGCAATCTTTATGTACTTGTCTTACAATGCAACAAATGAAAATTTGTGTATTTTATATTTGTCATTAGCCTCCGCCTTTGGAATGTTTATGTGCTTTGGCCCGTTTTGGTCGCTTCCCATGGAAACACTTTCTGCCGATGTAATGGGAATGGCCTCTGGATTTATTAACACAGGCGGCCAAATTGCAGGTTTTGTCGCACCGCTGTTAATCGGATATTTGATTCAAGTAACAGGTGGGTCATACCAGTCGGCATTTACACTTATGGAAATAGGCTTAGTTGCAGCAGGTATTTTGATCCTATTTATTAAAACTAAAAAAGTTTCATCTTAACAGAAAATTTTGACAGCATGATCCGTATGTGTCTTATCTCTATGAAATAAAAACAAAAAATATACTCCTTTTTACGCAACGGCTGAAGTGCCAAACTAGTTTGCATAGAAGGAGTATATTTTTTGTCCGAAAATATTGCCAAAGACTGCTTTTGCTCCTATATAGCATATACCTGTACATCTTTAGCATATTCTTTAGTTAATGTAAGCATATCCTCGAAATAAAGAAACATAGTTTTCGTGTTATCAAGGGGATGTACTCCTATTATTTGACCTTGCAAAGAAGCATCAAATATCATTGTAATATTTTTCTCTTTATTATTTAATACACCAAAGGGCGTTACATGCCCTTTTTCCAGCCGCATCATTTCATACAGCTTTATCTCACTGGCAAAACTGAGCCTTTTACTGGAAATCTTTTCGCTCAATATTTTTAGATCGATTTTTTTATATCCCGGCAGTGTCACTAAATAATAATTTTTCTTTTTATCATCACGCAAAAAAAGATTTTTCATAATCCATTCTTTATGTGGAATTTCTAAACTTGATAAATCCTCAATAGTATATGCTGCCGGATGTTGATAAATTTCAAATGGAATTTGTTTTTCATGTAAAAGTCTTACTATATCTTCTGATTTAGAAAAAATACACGGATCCTTCATATCATCTGATACTCCTCAATTATTTATATCGTACGAATTATATACAATAACACGATACTACAAATCTAATACATTTTGAAAATATTTTTATTATAAATACCAGCAGGTATCTTTAAAATAAATACTATTTCGCCAATACCATATATGCAGTGATTTCCAGAAGTCCCAAACCAATCAACGCCCAAACTTTTATCTATTGGAACATTATGTGATGACTATTAATTTTTAACAGCAGTAGGATTGCTACTATCTGGAATTTTAGAAAACTTTCCACTTTTGTCCAAAAAATGTATATGTATCACATACAAACCAATTGTTAAAAGTTCCAAGGTAATTCAGCCATATCCAACAACTCCCATTTAAACCAAGTGCAACTTAAATAGATAATTTACTCATATCAACTCCTTCTGCTGCAAGTAATCGTTGTTTTTTTTCTATGCCGCCGGCATATCCGGTAAGACTTCCATTAGACCCGACCACTCTATGGCACGGAATAATAATAGAAATTGGATTATGCCCCACAGCCCCGCCGATCGCCTGTGCCGACATGGTTTTTATTCCATTATATACCGCCACTTCCGCAGCAATATCACCATAAGTACGAACGTGTCCATACGGAATATCACACAAAATTTTCCAGACGATTTGCCTAAATGTACTTCCCGCAGGAGCAAGAAGCAATTCATGTATTTTCGGATTCTCCCCCGAAAAATATCGCTGCAGCCAAGATACAGTTTGAGTAAATACAGGGATATGCTGATCATATATTATATCGTTATCCATACCAGCCCCGTAATATTTTTGCCCTGCAAACCATACACCGGTAAGATAACTTCCATCACTAGCCAGCAAGACTTCCCCCAAAGGTGTTTGCGCTTTTGCTGCATACTTCATAATCAATGCCCCTTTTCTGATAAAAAATCCCACAAATTCATCACAGCGTAACTTCGCCATGGCCGCCATTTTTCCGCTTGCTGCAGCATTTCTTTTGTGGTCATAGGTTCCATTGCCTTTTTTATTCCATAATCAGTCTCTAAAAAAATATCTGTACATCCCATTGCCCGCATCGCTATATATCCAGCCGTCCACACACCGATCCCGGGAATTGCCAGCAATTTTTTTATTTCTTTTTCTGGATCTGCATATACTTGACAGTAATTATCCTCCTGATAAAATAACTGCGCCAAGGCCTTAATTGTCCTTGCCCGTGTCGAAATAATTCCCAATGATGCTATTTTACTTTCCCCAGTTGTCCCAAGACCAACAATCTTTTCGGCAGTTGGAAACACATAGGATAATCCTTGTATCGTTGTTTCTATCGGTGTCCCAAAAGTTTCTGCAAATCTTCCTGCCAGTGTTTTTGCAGCCTTTATCGTAATTTGCTGCCCAAGTACGGCACGTACAGCCAGTTCAAACGAATTTATACAACCGGGTACACGTGTCCCTTTTACACATAATCCTGATTTTATCGTATTCATGGACAGCAATGCTGTATATATGATTTCAGGATCACAATATACATCAAATAAACACTTAATTCGACCCAAAATCTGTGGAATAACAGTAATCAAGTTATCACTTAGCGTCACTAACAGCACACTTTTTACTGGATTATTTTTTACTTTTATCCATCCTGATCGATAAATTCCCTGCCTGTCAACCTGACTCATTATACGCATGTAGCAGTCATTTTGTACAACTTCTACACCTGGTATGGCCCGCAAAGAAAGAAAGTCAAGCATTTTTTTCCATTCATAAGGGGGATGGTAGCCTATACCAACGGTAAGTACCTCATTTTTTCCCTTTTCTTTTTTAATTCTTTGCGAAGAGCCGTTGGTGCCAAATGATACTGTTTTTTAAATAATTCATTAAAGCGTCTTAGGCTTCCAAATCCCGCCGCCATAGCCACTTCGAGCATAGATAAATCAGTATCTGTAAGCAGGCTTTTTGCCAAAAGAAGGCGACAGGTCTGCAAATACGCAACAGGAGTTACATGATACGCTGCCGCAAAGACACGCCTCAGGTGGCGATCTGTACATGCCAGCTGCTTAGCCAAGACCGTTATGCTGACACCACTTCCGCAATGTTCTTCTAATAATCTGGCAGTTTGAATTGCTATTTCTTCTCCTGTTTCTGTAAATGATTTTTCAGGTGCAAGCTCCGGCCGACACAACAGACACGGACGAAATCCGGCTTGTTCTGCTTCTGCCGCTGTCTTAAAATAACGACAGTTTTCTTCTTTCGGAAGTCTTGCTCTGCATATAGGACGACAGTAGATGCCAGTAGAAGAAATGCCAACAAAGAACTGTCCATCAAACCGTCTATCTTTAGATCTAAACGCCGCATAATATATTCTTCGTTTTTTTTCTTCCATAAGCAACTCCTCTCTTAATGGTATTATTATATCATGTCCTCCATAAAACACTGGCTGTTTTCGGACATATATACGACAAAAAAGGAAGCATCTATTAATTTACATGCTTCCAATTCTATCTTCAAAATTCAAAATGAAAAATTTTTATATTTTATCAGATATATCTAAAATCTCCTGCACTCTCCCAATAATACCCGTATCAAGGCGTACTTTTATGCCTCTGTGGTGTACTGCACTGTGAGTCAAGATATCTTTTACAATACCTTCTGTTAATTGTCCTGTTTTTTGATGTTGCTTTTGTACTATTTTTACACTAATGCCAGGCCTGATATTCTTTCGTTCTGTACCATTCATTTTTATGTCTCCCCACATATTCGTTATATACAACTACGTTAACTAACTTCAAGTAAATAGGTTCTTTTATGCAAAATGCCTGTTCTTCAATATAACCTTGTCTGGCACTCCCCAATGGCATCTCCTGTGAAAGATATAATGTCAGCTATGCTTATTTCTACGTTTCAAGCATCATACTCGCAGTTGCTTCGGCTGCTATAGTACCATCCTTTTTCCAAATTTTCCCTTCCATCGTCCGTAATCTGCCATGCTGGCTTACCACTTTTCCTTCTGCTTTTATAGTTTCACCAATCAGCACAGGTTGTCGAAAGCGAATTTCTATTTTTGCAGTATATGCTTTACGATGTTCTACTTGATATACATAATTTCCCATAACTTCATCCAGCAATGTGCTGATAAGTCCGCCATGCATATTTCCATCATAACTTTGATGTTCTTTTTGCGGCGTAAAATCAGCAGTACAGCATTCCCCCTGTATGCTCATTTTCAGCTTAAGGCCTATTGGATTTTCTTCACCGCAAGCAAAACACCATGAATTATCGTTTTTCACCCGTTGATCCCATTCCATTTCACACCGCCATCCTTTCCCATACTATGCTGTTAACTACCATATCATACATTAGCAAAAATCACAATGATACACCATTACAGGTAGTTTTAACTAATTCATTTGCACCTTATCAACTACCGCTAAGCGATATATCAGCTTTACCACTTCAGATAAGAAAATAACGCTGGCTGAAACCGCCATAATCTTCAGCCACATCATACCATCCAGGGGAACAGTACCAAAAAAAGCACCGGCAAACTGAATAATCAAAATCTGCAGCACAAACGTAAGAAAAACGACACCTAACATAAGTTTGTTTTTNAGNAAATGTTTAAAAATACTTACNGCATGAAGTTCCCGGCAATTAAAAGCGTTAAACAGCTGAAATAACGTAAACATAGTAAAGAGGACCGTTATCATCTGTTCCTGTCCGGCATGTAAAAAATCAAACGCATATTGGCACAAAAATACAATGGAAATATATATGCCTGTTGAAACAATTCTCAATACCATTGGCATAGAAACAATGCTCTCGTTTCTCTTGGTCGGCGGATGTGCCATCAAATCACTATAAATCGGTTCCAATCCCAATGTCAATGCCGGGGGACCATCCATAATAAGATTGATCCATAATAGTTGAAGTGCCGTAAAAGGCGCTTTAAAACCAAGAATAATAGAAACCAGAACTACCGTAACAGAGGCAACATTAACGGTCAATTGAAATTGGATAAAATGCTTGAAATTTTCATAAATTCCACGTCCCCATGCAATCGCCTTTACAATTGTTGAAAAAGAATCATCCAGCAAAACAATGTCACTTGCTTCTTTTGAAACATCCGTTCCCGAAATTCCCATAGCAATACCAACATCAGCGTTTTTCAAAGCCGGAGCATCATTAATGCCATCTCCTGTAACAGCCACCACATTCCCCTGACTTTTCAGCAATTTTACGATTCTCATTTTAATCGTAGGTGTACTGCGGGCAATCACACTGATACAAGGAAGAAGCTGCAGTAATTCTTCATCGTCCTTATCAAAAATATCCTTAGCTTCCACTGCAATTTGGCCATTTTCCAAAATATGAAGTTCTTTGGCAATTGCCGTTGCCGTAATAATATTATCGCCCGTCAGGATTTTTAAATCTATACCTGCCCGACGACAGTTTTTCACCGCCTCGTACACATCCTCCCTTAATGGATCGGAAATGGCAACAAAGCCGTCAAAAATCATATTTGTTTCCATCTTAGCATGCAGTTGTTCATTTTTATAATCCTGCATGGAGTCCAATTCCTTATGAGCAAAAGCAATGACACGCATGGCTTTTTCCTGAACCGTCATAATGTGCCGTTCAATTTCCCGGCGCTGCAAATCGGAAAGAGGTGCACACATTGAAAATATAGCTTCCGGACTTCCTTTTACATAAGAAATAATTTTGCCATCGACATTGCTGACCGTTGTCATATGTTTTAAATCCGATGAAAAAGGAAACGCCATCAGCACATCATGTGCAACACGTTCCTCTCTATATGATTTCCCGCTTTTTTTTCGGGCTTCGGATCCTTCATAAAAATTTAACATAGCACATTCTGTCGGATTGCCGATAAAATTTCCTTCCGGAGATACATCTGCAGTAGAATTAAGACATACATTGTGAGCAATCCATTCTGATGACAACGTTTCTGGATGCGAATGAAAGACACTGTCAAAGAAAGCGGAAACTGTCATCTTATTTTCTGTAAGTGTCCCTGTCTTATCCGAACAGATTACGTTAATACACCCTACTGTCTCTGATGCGATCATTTTCTTGACCAGTGCATTCTGGCCTGCCAGCTTGATAATATTAATAGAAAGCGACACCGCTACGATTGTCGGCAGCCCTTCCGGCACAGCTGCAACAATAAGAACAATACTGGTAACAAAGGCTTCCATAATACTTCCAAGACTTACTTCGTCTGCTTGCACAAAAGAAAAAACTTCTACAGCAAATACAACGATTGCCGCCATAACACCCAACATGGTGATAATTTTTCCAAGACGCGCAAGTTTTTCCTGCAGCGGCGTAGAGGTACGTCCCATATCCGTCAATTCTTGCGCAATTTTACCAAACTCCGTATGATCTCCCACTGCAGTAACTGTCATTTTCCCATATCCATTGGTAATGTAGTTTCCCGAATAAAGCATATTACTGCGTTCTGCAAGAGGCGTTTTTTCATCGGTAAAAAAAGTTTCCGAATCTTTTCTTACAGGAACACTTTCTCCGGTAAGAGCCGATTCATCGGATTCTAAATCAACACCTTCCAAAAGTCTCCCATCCGCCGGGATTTTATCTCCTGTCGCAAGCATAACGATATCTCCGGCAACGAGTTCATTTTGAACTATCATTTCCGTTTTCCCATTCCGGAGAACTTTTACATAACTATCTTCATTAATTTTGGAAAGAGTCTCAAATGCCTTTGCACTTCTTCCTTCCATCACAACCGTAATAACAACGGAAAGAAAAATTGCTACAAAAATTCCTGCACATTCTAAAAAATCAGCTTCACTTCCGGTAGCTGTACGAATTACATTGACAGCCACATCAATCAGGCCCGCCATAATCAGCATCAGAATCATCGGCTCTATAGACGCTTCAAAAATTCTGCGAGCTAATGATTTAGGCTTTTTTCGGGATAGAGAATTACTCCCATATTGATTTCGATTTTGTATAATTTGATCAGATAATAGCCCCTCCGATAAACTGGTATGAAACTGTATAAGCACTTCATCCTGATTCATCATAAATTCTTTCATCGACATTGCCCTCCTTGCTTAAACTTTTCATATATAGTTCACGCGTATTTGCTTATAAAAAATGAGACCCGCGCATGGCAATAAAACCATACGTGAGTCTCGTTTTTTAAGACAAGCCAGACCAAATTGGTCAGTGTGTTGACTTGGCACACAATACCTGCGCAAACTACTCCCTCACAGAGCATTAAATTATTTTTACACCTTATCATGTCCACGCCGATTTGTCAAGAATTCAGTATTTTGATTATCAACAGGTTTCATCCTAAATATGCAATGCTACCTCATTAGCCGACCAAATAGCATCCATAATATTTGCCGGATTTTCAGCATCACCGACTACATAGACATCCCTGACTTTCATATGAACTTTTTCATATAATACATTATTGGAGCAAAAACCAACGCAAATGACAACAGAATCCGCCTTTACTTCCTGTTTTTCAAACTTATTATTAATCAAAACAGCACCATCATCCGTTATATTAAGCAAACACGTACCGGTAATCGTTTGAACATGATGATACTTCATAAGATCAATAAGCATAATTTTATTCATATGCGGAATAGGCTTTCCTGCACTTAAAATATTTTCAAGAGCTTCCACTACCATTACTTTCTTGCCCTTCTGTGCAAGCCATAATGCAGTTTCACATCCCACCAAACCGCCGCCGATCATTAAAACAGTGTTTCCCGTTTGTTTTGTCCCATTCAAAACCTCCACCGCAGTACAAACCTTGTCGGTATCAATGCCCGGAACCTGCGGTATTTTCTCAGTCGCACCCGTCGCGAGTATGAGGACATCCGGCTTTTTCTGCTCTATGAGATCTTCCGTTACCTTTGTATTAAAAACAACAGGAATCCCAAGTTCTTTTATCTCGTTTCTATACCAATCAAGCAGCCGTCTATCATCGTACTTGAATTCGGGGACAGACCCGGGAATGACACTTCCGCCAAGTTGTCCGCACGCTTCATATAAACTCACATCATGTCCTTTCATTTTTGTAATCCTTGCCGCTTCCATTCCCGCAATGCCGCCGCCTGCAATCATCACTGTTTTAGGAGTATTCGTTTTCTTTATTTCATAATAGCGTTCTCTGCCACAAGCCGGATTGACAGCACAAGACAAATGCTTACCTTCAAATCCTCGGCCCATACACCCCACATGACAGCCAATACACGGACGAATAGACTGTTCACAATCGGTCTTTACCTTTTGGGGCCAATACGGATCAGCCAACAACGCTCTTCCCAATACGATCATATCTGCTTTTTTATCTTTTAACGCATTCTCCGCCATTTCCGGTATATCCATTTTCCCTGCTACAATAACCGGCTTATGTATCACTTTTTTCAATTTATCCGTACAATCAAGATATAATCCATGTTTTTGGTAAATAGGCGGATGAGCCCAATACCAGCCATCATATGTACCTTCATCAGCATCAAAAGCATCATAACCTGCTGCCGATAAAATTTTAGCAGCCTCCAGCCCTTCTTCCAGATCGCGCCCTTTTTCCTCATATGCTTCATCAGGAAGACCGCCTTGTCGCCAATCTTTCATACAGCTCTTTATACTGAATCTTAATATAACTGGGAAATCTTCTCCTACCGTTTTTTTAATCTCCTGAACTATTTCAGTCGGCAGTGTCAATCTTCCTTTAAGATCGCCCCCATATTTGTCTGTCCTGCGATTAAAGACTGACAACGTAAACTGATCAAGCAAATATCCTTCATGTACTGCATGAATTTCAACACCGTCATATCCTGCATGTTTTGCGATAGCGGCTGCTTCACCAAATTTTTTCACTATCCATTCTACTTCATCCGTCGTCAATTCTCTGCAGGTTACTGTGGGATCCCAGTAATTAGGAACAGCTGAAGCCGAAACAGGCTGCTTTGTGAGAAGAATCCCAGGAGCTCCGCTACGCCCAAATCCCATAGACAACTGCAAAAATACTTTTGAACCGTATGCATGAATTCGCTCCGTCATTTCCGACGACGTAAGTGCAAACCTCATTGGTTTTATTGAAGTGCAGGGAAGTAATCCGGGGACAATTTGATCTAGTTCATTTTCAACTTTGCAGACACTGGTAATAATAAGCCCCGTTCCGCCTTTAGCTCTTTCCACGTAGTAATCAATTGCACGCTGGGTAAAACAACAGCTTTCATCAACAAGTCCGAAAGCCCCCATAGGAGCCATGGCAATTTTGTTTTTAATCTGTACATGACCGATTTTAATTGGATCAAATAGTATACTTCTCGACATACAAAACGCCTCCTTCGACAAAGAAAATCAAACTAAAGAAATGATCCTATATTAAATTATGCAGAAAGAGCACACGCGATATTACTTAATCTCAATATACAGGATTTTATTAAAATGTCAATAGTTGAAAATAACATTCACATTGCGAAAAAATAATATTATTATTAAATTTAAACATTTATATATTTTTTCTATACTTCCATAAATATTTTAATTTTTTATAACGTAAATAAGATTATGTATTTTTATACTTTTATTTATGAAAAAATCAATAATATAAATTCAATCCCTTAGTCGACTGTATCTACGTTATTCAATCAATTTAAATTTTTTTCATAATGCTTATTATTTCATTAAATACACGTCTTCTATACTGCTAACAGCAACTATATTTTTCTTATAAATAACATACGATACATGTATATGGAAATGTTGGTAAAGTAAAGCCGCCGTTCATCCCCTAATTCTCAACTGCCAAAAAGCTACTGCACTTGCCGCAGCTACGTTAAGTGAATCCACCTGGTGAGACATAGGTATTTTCACCGTATAATCACAGGCGTCAATAATAGATTGTGATAATCCATACCCCTCTGTACCGAATAGTAAGGCTAATTTTTTTTCTGCTGCCAGTTTCTTGTCTTCTATACTTACGGCATTCATGGATAGTGCCATAGCGGCAGTCTTAAAACCCATTGAATGCAATATGGAAATATCGGTTCCCATATGTGTCCATGGTACTTGAAAAACAGTTCCCATACTGACACGCACGGAACGCCGGCATAGTGGATCACAACAAGAAGGGGTAACAAGCACAGCCTCTATATTCAAAGCTGCTGCCGAGCGAAATATAGCCCCCACATTCGTAGAATCTGTCATGCCATCCAGAACTGCTATTCTGCGGGCTTGCATAATTAAATTCTCTACTGCCGGCAGTACCGGACGAGCCATAGCACACAAAATGCCGCGGGTAAGCCTATATCCCGTCAAGTCCGCCAGCACTTCCCTATCTCCCGTGTACACCGGTATATCACCGCACCGTTCAATAATACAATTAGCTTGCCCTTTAATTCGTTTTCGTTCCATTAAAAGTGCCAGTGGTTTACAGCCATTTTTTAAAGCCAGCTGTATCACCTTAGGACTTTCCGCAATAAAAATTCCTTTTTCCGGTTCCAACCGGCTGCGCAGCTGCACTTCCGTTAAATGAGCAAACAAAGCTAATTCCGGGGCTGCGATATCTTGTATTTCTATAATACGAGCCAAAAGTCTTCCTCTCCTTTATCACTTTAAATTAACATTTTTCTTATCAAAAACAAGTGATGCAACTATGTTTTATTGGCAAAGAGATAATCAATAACGCTATCTATATTATTCAAATATTCTGTTCTTTTGGCAACCCTCCTATGAAAAAATAGGGATTTTTTCGTTCCACCGGCGATATAAAGAACACGATACAATTATCTTAGCATATTCACATATAGAAGCAATAAAAAAACGGAACATCCCATCCATAGGAATGCTCCGCCTAAAAGTTACATTATACTTTTTTGTTTGTATTACACAAGTGCAATACAACAATAGAAAGCAGCAATATGACGACTGCTGTAGTAGATACAAATTCGTTAAGATCCATCATGTCCATTTTCATCATCTCCTGATTGAAAACATACTCAATACATTGCATTCAAACAATGCCATGTCAACAATGAAACTTAAATTTTTCTTTATTTAATATAACAGAGCAACATGGAGATTCTGTAAACTTTATCTTAAAAATATGTAAAAAAATATATACTCTTTTCCCTTGCCTCCGTCCTTGCCTATTTTTATGATAAAATTGCATTATTTTCAAATATAAACTGACCATACAACCTATTCTCTTTCTCAAAATATATTTTTTAAAAACATTATACTATCTTTTACTCACCTTAAATACAAAATTTACTGCATCCATATATACAGCAGGTATAGTAAACGTAAGAATACTGCCATACACTTTATTCCTCTGTTAACGGCATATATTCGTTCTGCAGCCTTTGTAACCAGATTATATATTGTTTTCATAAAAATATTGATAAAGAAATTATGCTGCATAAAGGGGTGCTGTCAATGATCCATATTAACAACAATCATACAGAACTTTTTAATTATCTTATTGACCTTGCGGGAATTTTTAATCAAGGAACTATTCTTGCCAATGAAGCCATGCTCGATATTTTAAAAATCCCCCATCATAGGGAAAAAATGTTTCATCTTGAACACCGCGCGGACCAAATCAACCAAGAAATCATTACACAACTCTCTTGTATTTTTGTTACCCCTATTGACCGGGAAGATTTTTACAAACTTGCCTGTAATTTAGAAGATTGTGTAGATCGAATGCATGACTTTCTGATGCGTACCGAATTATACCACATGAAAGAATCCACGACCGCTGCCATTCAAATAACAACACTATTAATCGATATGTCGGCAGCTCTCGTAGAATTATTTCAGCTGTTAAAAAATATATCTAAAAATGAATCTGTATTAATGAAAAAAAGTACTCATTTAGGTACTATAGAAAGTGCCGTAGATACTATATATCGGAAAGAAATATCCCGCATATTTGAAGGGAATATTCCTCTTTTAGATATTATAAAATGGCAGGATCTGCTAAATATATTAGAAAACACCTCTGACCAAGTAGAGTATCTTAGTAATATATTAAAAGAGGTGATCATGAAATATGCTTGATACATACCTTATGATTACTGTTATTTTTTTAACACTATGCTTTGACTTTATTAATGGATTTCATGATACGGCTAATGCGATTGCAACGTGTGTCGCCACACGCGCCATTCGTCCTGAATTAGCGGTAGCAGGAACCTGCCTGCTTAACTTTATTGGTGCCCTCGTGTTTACAGGGGTAGCTCAAACAATCGGAAATAATATTGTAATTTCAGCGGCTGTAATAAATGAAGTAATTATTATAGCCGGATTATTAGGCGCTATTTTTTGGGACTTGGCAATGTGGTATCTGAATACGCCCTCCAGCTCATCGTATGCACTCATTGGAAGCCTGATCGGAGCCGTTTTTATCTCAGTCGGTTTACCCGTCCTAAATATTTCAGGCATTATCCTTATCATTGTATCATTGATAGTTTCCCCATTCATTGCCATGGTAATCAGTTATATCAGCATGAATTATATCATATATCTATGCAGAAACTATAAACCGTCAAAAGTAAACAAATTAGCTAACCGCCTGCAAATCATATCGGCAGCCTTCATGGCCTTTGCACATGGTTCCAATGACGCGCAGAAATCCATGGGAATTATTACACTGGCGTTAGTATCGAATAATATTATTAAGACATTAGAAGTACCTATAATTATAAAAATCGTTTGTGCCGCTGTATTAGCACTTGGCACTGGAATTGGCGGTTGGAAAATCATGCATATGGTAGGAAATAAAATATTTAAAATGCACCCTATTCACGGATTTTCTGCCGATTTAAATTCAGCTGTCGTAATATTGGGTGCAACACTGCTATCTCTGCCAGTTTCTACTACACATGTCGTTTCCGGGACAATTATAGGAATTGGAATGGCAGAACGAATCAAAGCAATTCACTGGAATGTAGCGAAAAACATACTGACAGATACCCTGATAACGCTGCCTTGCACCTGTATGTTAGGAGCTGTTTTCTATGTGGTGATCCGTTATATATTCACAACTATACTGCCTTTTTACCTATTAGTTAAAGGATAGAACCGACTTATGCTAAAACCGTAACACGGTGTAAAAGTTCCTCCCATCCCAAAATATGATTATCCCACCTTATTTTCATCTATTTTTTATTGCACTTCCTCTTTCCGGCAATTGCCTGCATATTTTCCGTTGTATATCCTGCTCTTTTCGGCAAAAACTAATACTGAGCCCAAATCATATATAGTATCGTTCCAACAGTAAGACTCAAAAACATATTTTTTTTCCATTTGTGCAATGCGGCAACAAAAAATATCACTAGTACCTCCGGCAATCCATGCATGGATGTAAAAACTGCATCTTTTAAGCAATACACAATCAACAAACCGATTACAGCCGGAGGAAGTACCACGCCAAAATAGGTAATATAATCCGGCGTTTTTTTATTTTCCGGGAAAATAAAAAATGGAAAAAAACGAGTAATACTAGTCCCGGCAGTCACTGCTAATATAGTTATAATATGTTGCTCAATCGTCATAGTTTTATCATCTTCTCTTTCTTCTTACCGTTTACTACCATGAAACAAACAATAATGGCAGCCATGGCAGGTAAAATAAAAATTTGACTTCCAAACACAAAAAGGCAGCTTATAGAACAGAGTATGCCTGTAATCGCCGGAAAATGTATCTTACTTTTATCCCATTGTTCTATAAATAGTACAACAAAAAGTATCGTCATTACAAAATCTATTCCCTTGGTATTGAAATGAATTATATAACCTAAAAGAGCTCCCAGTGTTGCACCGGTAACCCAGTAACAATGATTCAATACGGTGACAAAAAACATAAACCATCCACGATCAACATCATCCGGCGGTGTTATCGCATAATTGAGAGTAAATGATTCATCACACATAGCATATATAAGGTACCACTTCTTCCATCCCATGTGATTATATGTATCTAACATAGAAATTCCATAAAATAAATGTCTGGCATTAACCATCAGCGCAAGACAAAAAGCATAGAATGGATTATACGAAGATACCAATAATTGTATCGTAACAAACTCCATGGACCCTGCACAAATAAATAGGCTCATGCACATGGGATAAAAAAAAGAAAATCCTTTGCTTGTCATAAGAAAACCATAAGAGATTCCAATAAAAAGAAATCCTATACAAATAGGCAATGTGTGTGGCAATGCTGCTTTAAAAGCTTTTATTCTCATAATTATACGCCTTACTCCTTGCTATTATTTCTCATTTTCTGATATAATATGCATATCATATAATCGTTCTTTATATCGAACTATTGTATAATATATTGTACATTTGTTCAATATAATTGTCAATAAAAAAGGAGAAATTGATGGAATTAGGTATAATCATTGCTATCAATTTAAAAGAACTGCGCACAGAACGCAACCTCACGCTTGGTCAACTATCAAAAATATCAGGCATCAGCAAAGGAATGCTATCCGATATCGAAAAAGGAAGCAGTAATCCTACCATAAACACCATATGGAAAATCGCAAATGGCTTAAATGTTCCCTATACCCGCTTAATGGAGGGAATTGAAAATGAAGCCACCCTTGTACGCAGAAACGAAGCAGTAATGCAATCCAATGAAACTAAACATTATCGTGTATATTGTTATTTTCCAAGTACACCGGTCCGAAATTTCGAATTATTCTATGTGGAATTAGACCCTCATACTTCAAATGCTTCTATTGGTCATTCAAAAAAAGCCCAGGAGTATATTTATATAATGAATGGAGAATTAGAACTTACAACATCTGCTGAAAACTATACATTAAAAGAAGGAGATTCTCTGGCTTTTGACTCTTCTATTAATCATACATACATGAACAGGCAAACTACATTATTAAAATTCATCGTCATTAATTTTTATCCTAATTGATGATTTAATGTTTATATAAAATATTACTATAGCGTAAAAACATGATACAATAAAAAAAACATAGAAAAGAACATTCGTACAAAGCCGGCCGTACTATAAACGGCTGCTGCAGAAAGGAGTTTTATTATGAAAAAGACAATAATCAATAACGTAATTGGCAGAGAAATTATCGATTCCCGAGGAAATCCTACCGTAGAAGCCGAAGTCTATCTAATGGATGGCACTATAGGACGGGGAGATGTTCCCAGCGGTGCCTCCACCGGAAAATTTGAGGCGTTAGAGCTTCGTGATAATAATGCCGCCCGCTTCATGGGTAAAGGCGTTTCTAAAGCAGTAACACATATCAACGAAATTATTTTTCCTGCATTGTCCGGATTAGATGCAGCCGATATATATAATATAGATAACGTAATGATAGCCCTCGATGGAACAGCGGATAAGTCTAAGTTAGGGGCAAATGCTATTCTTGCTGTTTCCATTGCCTGCGCACGAGCTGCTGCCGCGGCATTAGGTCTGCCGCTATATCGTTTTCTGGGTGGAGTCAATGCCAACCGTCTGCCCGTGCCTATGATGAATATATTGAACGGCGGTGCACACGCTGCAAATACGGTAGATGTACAGGAATTTATGATTATGCCGGTAGGAGCCTCCCATTTCCACGAAGGATTGCAATGGTGTACCGAAGTATTCCACACCTTAGCCGATCTCCTGAAAGCGAAAAAAATGACAACTTCTGTCGGTGACGAAGGTGGATTTGCTCCTGATCTGAAAAGTGACACAGAAGCCATTGAATATATTTTAGCTGCCATAATAAAAGCTGGTTATGAACCGAAAAAAGATTTTGTGTTAGCGATAGATGCTGCCGCCAGTGAATGGAAAAGTGCCACTAAGGGAAAATATATTTTACCAAAAAGCGGACAAACATTTACTTCTGTAGAATTAGTCAAACACTGGCAGGAATTATGCAGTAACTACCCTATTTATTCGCTTGAAGATGGTTTGGACGAGGAGGATTGGGAAGGCTGGCAATGGATGACACAGCAGCTAGGTAAAAAGATCCAATTGGTAGGTGATGATTTGTTTGTCACCAATACAGCCCGACTTGAAAAAGGAATCAAATTACACTGTGCTAATTCTATTTTAATCAAATTAAATCAAATCGGCTCTGTTTCAGAAACCCTAGAAGCGATAAAAAAAGCGCACAAGGCCGGCTATACCGCCATTGTTTCCCATCGTTCCGGAGAGACGGAAGACACAACGATTTCCGACCTGGCTGTCGCCTTGAATACATGCCAAATAAAGACAGGTGCTCCAAACCGCAGTGAACGCGTTGCCAAATATAATCAACTGCTGCGCATCGAAGAAGAGTTAGGCAAAAGCGCTGTATATCCAGGCATCCAAGCTTTTAATAGGTAACCATTTATTCTTCTGAAGGAAGAGTTATCGTGATCATGCAAAAGACAACGTCAAGACGTCTTGACGTTGTTTTTTTGTATGATCACGATGTTTTTTTATCACTTTTTTCGCAGAACAAAAGCAATAAAATTTAAATATTTTACACCGCCGGCATCTATAGCTTTTCGATCATGAACTGCAATTTCATTATCTTGCTTAATCCAGTCTCCCCAAAGTTCATCTCCCTTTCCTTGCATCTCATAAAGGGAAATCACCTCAGCATCCCGGCTATTATTTACAATATCCGTCCAATATGTAATATCATGCAGATATGCAAGCTGCTCTGGTGTCCATGAAAGGAGCAATTCTTCCGGCAGATTATGATGGCAATCTTTTTTCATGCCGGGAACACAAATATAAAGATATCCTCCGCGTTTAACAAAGGGAATCAGTTTTGCATCCAGATATTCCGGATCACGCCCCCAATAGTTATATGAATCCGTACTAATTACGGCATCGAAAAAATTCTTTTCGAACGGAAGATGTTCTGCATCTGCTTTAATCGGTATGATTTGTTCATAAGAAAAACCCATTTTATCAAAAAATTCTCGATTTTCCTGCGGATCACTCCATAAATCCGCAGCATATACAGTAAACCCATAGTCCTTTGCGAGCATAATACTGGTAAGCCCCTGTCCGCTCCCAAGATCACAAACAATGCTTTTCGCAGGAATTTTATGATGGAGCAACAGTTCCTCTTGTAATTTAAACGGATTCGGTCCCATAATTTTAGTTAGTAATTCAGGCGTATTATACTTTTGACTCTTATCATATTTCATCTTCAGCATTCCTTTCTAACTCTAAATAATGCTTATTTTGGTATAATTTAATTATACTTCGCTTTTTTATAAAAGATTCCTGCTAAACAAGTAAAACACAAAAAGGCGACATGATAATAAGCTCCATGCCGCCTTTAATACTTTATGTTCTTTTTTTCATCATAGACACTATTTTATAGACAGTTTTGCAGGACAAATAGTATGTCTCTGCCAATTCTGCCACAGATATTCCACAGGTATACGCTTCGAAAATGGCGATATTCCTTTCTGTATATATGTGTCTGCTATTTTTTATTTCTCCCCATGCTTTTTTATTTTCTATTTTTCTGGGAATGTACAAATATTCTCCGTCTATATATTGTTGCACGGCTGCAAGCAAATGCTCCGGCAATACACTCACTGCATTTTTATAGCCCATTGTGCGCCTCCCTTATAATGAAAATCTCAGGATTACGCAAGAACTATCGTCATCGTTGAATCATGCGGCAGTCCTTGCTGCACATACTACCGATGGAAGGTTATAGTGAATAATAAGACAACGCCCCTTTCTCACTTATCTGCTTTTCTTATTTTTAAACTGTTTCTTTACCCGTTTCATTTCTCCTTTACTACCAAACATTCTGTTGATTTTCTCATTTTCAAGCTGGCGGGAATTTAATCCAGCATACGCTATCTCTCGCTGCAATCGCTGATAGCTGACAAATTGTTTCTCAGATACACTTCCGTTTGCGATTGCCTCTCTAACAGCACATCCCGGCTCGGTTCCATGAGAACAATTGCTAAATCTGCACTGAGCGGCAATCGCTTCCATATCGGCAAAAGTTTTAGACAGATTTCCTGTGAAAATTTGCAGTTCCCGCATCCCCGGTGTATCTATGACAATTCCCCCCTTTGGCAAAAGCAGCAACTGACGACATGTAGTAGTATGTCTTCCTTTATCATCCGCTTCTCGTATCATGTTTGTTTTACATACATCTTGTTCCATCAGATAATTGATAAGTGTAGATTTTCCGACTCCCGAGGAGCCAACAAATGCGATTGTTTTTCCTTCCTCAACATACGCATAAATAGTGTCGTATCCCATTCTATTTTCAGAAGAACAGAAAATAACATCAACACCCATACTCACAGAATAAATTTGATTTAATTTTTCTGGCAAATCATTGCACAAATCCGCTTTTGTCAAGACAATAACAGGAGAAGCCATACTATCCCAGGCCATGGTTAAATACCGCTCAATACGCCGGATATTAAAATCCGCATTAAGGGACATACAAATAAAAATAGTATCAATATTGGCAGCAATGATCTGCCCTGAAGTCTCCGCACCCGCAACTTTCCGCATCAAAGCACTGCGGCGGTGCAGGACCTTATGAATAACAGTCCTGCCATAATTTCCATCAACCCGCTCTACCATTACCCAGTCACCAACAGCAGGAAAATCCGTATAATCCTCTGCCTGATACGCAAATTTACCGGAAACAACTGCCTCGATCTCTCCGTATTCACTTATTACGTTATATACTTCACGATGCTGTACAGTCACTCTGGCAACAAGCCAACTCTCGTAAGAATTTGCTTGTTGTTGAAAATATTCGTCTAAGCCGTAATGTTTTAAATTGATATGCAATAGATTCAAATCCTTTCATAACGTCTATACATATCCAACAGTCTTGCGGCAATAAAAAAGCGCAGTTATCCACTGCGCTGCAAAACAACCAACTGAAAGATGTGCTAGCCAACTCTTCGCCGTCATTCCGCAAGGCATTAGGATACACAAAGAAAGCAGGCCATAATCCCGCTTTTGTGACACAATAAGTACCTCTTTATACGACCTAGATGACTGACATCAACACACCTCTTTCTAATAATTCATAGCGTATCATGCTCCTTAAAAATTGTCAAATTTCTGCCTATGCATTTAAATCATCTAAATCAACAACGCAGTTTTCTATTTTCTTCGTTACAACCAATTTTCCGGATGATCCATCATCCACTGCAATTTCTCTAAAAACACCTTTATATGATATCCATCAATGACCGCATGATTGACGGTAATAGACAAAGGCATCCCAATAGTATTTCCAATTTGAGAAAATCCTCCTGCTTCGAAAAGAGGAGCATAATAATATGTCGCATTTTGTAACTGCATGGACAGACTATTAAAAGAAAACCATGGTGTACAAGCAATAATATAACTATTAGAAGGCGGTTTTCCTTTAGCAGACAAGATTCCGTGCTGCTTACCATATTGATCCATATCTGACATATACTGTTCATAAAACCTATTAAAATTGTCGTTATACACGGTCCAAAGAAAAGTTAGTGTTTTATCATCTTTATGCAATATCGGATAACAAGGTGTTCTATCATTCCAATACCCTAATGTATCATTTTGCACAGCCATAAGAAACTCTTTTTGTTCATTTAACACATGCGTAATCAGATACAAATACGCCGGAAAAAATTTTAATTTTTGTTTTTTTAATGCATTTTTTACTATCGTGACATCCAGTGTCACATTAATAGAATAAATAAGGGTAGATACAGTATTAGTAAAATATGTATAGGTTTGCGCTCTAGGCCATGTATTCATATCAACTGCATGAAAATATGTTTTCATTTACACATTCCTCCTAAGATCGATTATCAATTATAAATAAGCATAAAAAAAGACGCCGGCAGCGTCCTTAGTACATAGCCCAAGAAATTTATTTATATACAACAAAAAACACTGCCATCATCATTTCTATGCTTTTGTCTAAAAAAGGACAGACGTATCCCTTGTACAGGTAAGCGAACTATAAAAACAGGTGATTTCAAAACTCGCATTGTGTTCGCACTCGATGGCATCATCACTCTTTTCCTCCCTCCATAGATTTATTTGTAAAATAGATGTACAGAAAAATAATGGATATGTTTTTCATTCCCTTACGTATCTATTAAGTTTCTGCCAATGTAATCAATTTTCGGATAGACATCGGTTGTCCTATAACAATAAGAATATCACGGGCTGCTATCGTTTCCGTTTCAAGTGAAGTAGATAAAAATGTATTATTTCGTTTAATAGCTGCAATAGTTAAATTAAGAGCTTCTTTAGCCCAAAAATCCGCAAGTCTTTCTCCCACAAGTTTTGATTTTTCACAAACTCGTATTTCAGCCATATCCACATCAAATTTTTGATTGTAAAACATGTTTTGCAGAAAATCATAGGCAAGCGGATGTTCTATCGCCGCCAATATCTGTCTTCCCCCTGAAATAGAAGGCGATATAACCATTGTCGCACCCGCCTGCTTCAATTTAGATTCCGCTTCTTCTTCATCAGCTCGTGCTGCAATAATAATACTCTGATTTTGACTTTTAGCCGAGAGAGTAACATATACATTGTCAGCGTCATCGGACAATGCCGACACCAAAATTGCGGCTCTTTTAACCCCCGCTGTCTGGAGCACTTTATCCAATTTGGCATCGCCGCAAATAGTCAGAATATCATCTGATTGCAAGGAATTGGCTTTTTCCTGATCCGATTCAATTACCACAAAAGGTTTGGCACTATTTTTCAATCCTTCTATTACTTGTTCACCAACTCGCCCTGCTCCACAAACAATGACATGATGATTAAGTTTCGCTATTTTTTGTAACATGGTACGCCTCCCAAATTGATCTTTTATATGCCCCTCAACAATAATGCTCAAAATTAATACGAGCATATATCCTGCCGTACCCACGCCGGAAACAATAAAAAAAATGGTAAATATCTTTCCAGCAACAGTTACCGGAACAATATCTCCATAACCAACTGTACTGAGTGTAGTAACGGTTACATAAATAGCATCAAGCCAAGATAAATGTTCAATAAAAGCAAACCCAAGGATTCCAATAGTCACTATGCAGAGAACATATACGACAGCCATTTTTAATCGATTCATCGGGCCCGCCTCTTTTTCGCGTATTTTTATCCAACTGCTTTATTTTGTCAACCTACTATTCCATTACCTGTTTCAAAAAATATTCATTGACCGGATTTCTTTTAAATAAAGGTATCCGCATCCCTTATCGAACTTATATATATAAACTTACTGCAGATGCACGGCCTTTAATGGACTTATTTTACCAAACTATCCCCGCCTTGTAAATGTTAATTCGTTATCGGTATGTGTCAAGAAGTTCTCGGTAAATGTATTGACCTAGATAATAGCTAGCCTCGTCGACATCGTTTTTTTATAAAAATGCAGGCGTTGAGAAACTGTTAGCTAACTTCCCTATGGCACTGCTGGACGGGCCATTATTGCAAATGCGTCCGTGATGAATCCCTACATGCGTTTGAAAGGGAATCTTTCG
>JGI20225J20221_1001098_pt1 | contig 87905 bp, 92 predicted proteins | sample BioMet4_FD_20221 | JGI IMG/M metagenome (IMG submission 20221) | reverse complement strand
ACCACGAAAGAGCTGCTTAAAAAGCAAGACAAGAACAGCTACAAAGAAAATGCTTCACAATCAAGCCAAATATTACAGCGAAGGCAAGCCAAAAAAGCCGATGGAACCCTCCTAACATCGTAATTTCAAAAAGAATTTGGCGTGTCTTCCGCCTTCAATTCTGGTCCCTCTCGCCAGGCCTATTTCACTTCCTATATTTGTCTTTCTTAATTTCATCGCTTTTCCCTTATATTCCAATCTATGGCAGCGCCCTGATTCATTACGCCTTGTCGCCACGATAGTTCTTGATTCGATTCATGGATGTTGTTTGGTCGAGACGGATCTCACTCGCCCTTGTCGTCGGCAATTCTCCAAGCTTTCTTTTTCTAACCTTCTTTTTCGCCTGGGGACAAACAAAATCCTCGCCGAATTCAGTCGCGAGAATGAGTAAGAACGGACTTCACGAACTCTCTTACGCGCAGCTCGAGACAACAAAACCCTTCGTCTCATGAAAGCGGGCGATCGAAGCCACCAACGGATCCGGTGGGCCGTTCCTGCCTCCATGGGCGGCTCTTGGATTCTATCGTCAAAGGTTTATCCAATTTTGGGTGTATTCCAATCGTTGCTTTTGCCAGGGGATATTCGCGTAGGGAACCCCACGAAGAATGATTGCGTGGGGCCAGTTTTTCTTAAATAACCCTTGCGACGCTTTGATTTCTCTTTGGTTCCGCTTGTTTGCGCTCTTAGTTTCTTTGCCTCTATAGCCTCGTAACAAACTTTTATTTAAAGCGATTGAATGGAAAAACGTCGAAGGTATATTCGTCGTTGGATATATTTCTACACCGTCTGCAACGTTATCAGATGGGCAAAAGCGACATTCTCCGCTTATTCGCGATGCCAAAAAAGATGCTGATCTCTTATCAAGAAAACGATAAATATGGGCTGGCTCAATAAGAACTTGGGAGCAATTTGCCACTTCGCAAAAGGCCATTCAAATCGGCATAGCCTTTGTTTATGTCTTCCTTTCGTTCGTCGCTTATTCTTTCTTGGGGTTAAAAGCCCTCTANGGCCTCATCGGGGTCGGCACCGCCGTGGCCTACGCCGGAGCNGTTACCTTGTTAGCGAGCGGCCTCGAAAGNATCGTCGANGGNATTGCTTCNANCTCTTTGAACTCCGACTATTTGCAGAATTATTTCCTCTATCTTTCCTATGGCGACACCATGGTTTATGGAACGAACAAACTTGACCTCGCCAAGCCGGTCTCTTTGGAGTTCTCCCATGTNAGTTTCACNTANCCGAATCAAAAAGANAAAGCNCTCGATGATGTTTCNTTNACNNTNCATCCNGGCGANAANCTCGCCATNGTCGGCGTCAACGGGGCGGGTAAAACCACTTTGATGAAGCTCGTTTGCCGTCTCTATGAACCTCANGAAGGCGAAATCAAGGTCAACGGACTTCCCTTAGTTTCGTATGATAAAGATTCCTGCGAGAAGCTTTACGCCATTGTTTTCCAAGACTTCAAACTCTTCTCGTTCTCCATCAAAGACAACGTTGCCGCGACCGCCAATGGAGACGAGCCCAAAGTCATTGAGGCGCTAAAGAAAGCGGATATNTATAACCGNGTCTTNGCCTTCCCCGAGGGCATCAACACCATCCTCTACAACAAAAATGACGAAAACGGCATTGAAATCTCCGGGGGCGAAGCTCAGAAGATTGCGATTGCCCGTGCTCTTTATAAGAATTCGCCCTTGGTTATTCTTGATGAACCGACATCGGCTTTAGATCCCAAGAGCGAAGCAGAGATNTATGAAAATTTCGGCACCCTAGTCCAAGGCAAAACTGCGGTGTTTATTTCCCATCGGATGTCGTCAACTCAGTTCTGCGACAACATCGCCGTCATCAATCAAGGCCACCTCGCCGAATATGGTAACCATAAAACGTTGCTAGCCTTAAAAGACGGCCTCTACAAGAAAATGTGGGATGCCCAGGCGCAATATTATAAGTAATCAGTCGTTATCGATTTCGATCGCCAAAGTAAATGTCTTCTCTTTTTCGACGATGTTCTCATCCCGCCGAGCGGAAATCTCTTTCGGCATATCATCATAAGCGGAGAAGCCCCACCAGGGTTCCACGCAAAGGAAGTCGCCGCCGGATTGTTTACTCCAAATGGCAATTTCCGGAGCATCAAAACGGTATTTCAAGATATAGCCATAGCCGGTCTTCACATCGATTTGATAATGTTGATCATTCGGAAGGCACCATGTTTCGTTCGTAGCCCAAAGATCTTTGGTGAGCTTTTCGTCTTGATGGTAGATGCTGGTCTCTTGGTTTTTAAAGAAACCGTTCCGCATCGGGTAATAGAAACTCGGCGCTTTATCGAAATGAATCTGAGCTGATCCATCGAATTTAGTCTTAAAGGCTTGATGGAGTCCAAGGGCAAACGGAAGGGGTTTTGCNGACTTATTGATGACTTTGACTTTGCGCTCGATCACATTTCCCTTGAGCGAAAGGGTGACATCCAAAACAAAATCAAAAGGATAAACTTCCAACGTTTCGGGGTTACTCACTAATTCCAAAGTAACCGAATCGGCTTTCTTCTCTTTGACCACAAAAGTCTGACTTCGAGCAAAGCCATGCCGAGTCTTGCAGGCGTAATGGCGACCNTTAACGTCATATTCAGGCAAGCCAATCACCGGAAATATCACAACGTCTTGGTTCGGCCAAAACTCAGGGTTTTTCTGCCATAAGAGTTCCTGCTGATTTTTCTTCGTGATAACTGAGGTCAATAGAGCGCCAGTCTCGTCGACCGTGACCTTAAATAGCTTATTTTCAATGGTTTCCATAACGCTTCCTCTTTCTCTATTTTACTCCACTCTAGCAAAGAAAAGCACCGCCCGAAGACGGTGCTGAGTCTCTAGAAAGAAGATTTACTTCTTGCTGTCGACTTTTCCCTTATATAAGAAATAACGTTTGTCCGCTTTGACGACTTTGACTTCTTCGACATTGGGATCCAAAGCAATCTTTGTNCCTTTGCGGACGTATTCGGTTCCTTCGTAACTGGCCTTAACATCAACNGGTTCGCTGTTTAAGGCGTAGTAAGCCTTATTATCCTTTTTNTCGATGATAACGGAATATTCTTTGATGGTATCGGTGCCCCAATAAATCAAAGCACCATCGACGATTTCACCTGAAACCGATCCGCCATTGAAGAGACCGCCTTCAAAAGCGTAAACATCAAAACTACCATGGGCGCTTTGATAAGCATTTTGGATGTGACCTTCTAACATGTCGGAATCGACTTTGGCTTTGGTGCCTTTCCACCACTTGGAGAAGCCCGATTCTTTCTTTTCATCGGTTTTCGCTTCTTCTTTTTTCGGCGCTTCAGCATTGGCGGTTTCAGCTTTGTTTTCGTTGCCTTTTCCGTCTTGCTCCGAGACAACCTTATCTTTTGTTTCTTCTGCCATAACAAATCCTCTTTCGAAGTTCAGTATAATACCGCTTCTTCGTTCCTCAAGATTCGTTAACAAAGAGATAACAAAGCCTTAAAATGACTTTCAGGATAACGAAGATGAAACAGCAAGAAAAAACAACGCTGCTCCTCGGATTAGGGGTCAACGCCTTAATGGTCATCGGCAAAATCGTCTTGGGCATTATCACTTCCTCAGGGTTCCTTTTCGTCTCGGCTTTAGTCACTTTGATGGCGTTTGCTACCAAACTCATTGGTCTTTTAGAGCTTTGCGGCAAGAAAAAGATCGGGGTTTTGCAGGCATTTTTATATATGGGTATCACCATCAGCATCGGCGCGATTGGTTATACCTCCTATATGGCCCGTCTCTTCTTTTTCCCGAAGATGGATCATTACGACATCTATCAAGGCATCACCATTGCTGCCTTCGCTTTCACGGATTTGGGTTGGGCAATCCACGGCTTGATTCGCGAAGCCAAAAACAAGAACATCGTCGCCGCTGGACTAAAATGCGGAGCGTTAAGCAACGGGCTTTCCGCCCTAATTTTGGCCCAGACAGCAATCTTCGCTTTCACGAATCCAGACATCGATTATTCTTTTTACAATGCCTTAGGAGGCACAATCTTCGGCGCAATAGATTTGCTCATTGGTCTCGTCATGATCGGCTATTCTTCGTACCGTAGCCACAGAGAAGATTTGAAATGAAATCTTCTTTTTCTTGATAACGAGAGAAAGACTTTTAAAATCAATCCCGTTATGGAAAATTATAAACAGCCGGGTTGGATTGAGGTTATTACGGGGCCGATGTTCGCCGGAAAGAGCGAAGAACTTATTCGCCGTCTCCGTCGTTTGGATTATGCTCACCAAAAATATTTGGTGTTCAAACCGGCAATCGATAATCGTTATTCGATCGATAACGTTGAAAGCCATTTGCACAACAAAGCGAAATGCATTCCCGTCAAAAATACCGCGGAAATCCGCGCCCATTTGAACGTTCCGTTCGATGTGTTAGCAATTGATGAGGTCTCGTTCCTTGATTTTGATGTCGTCGCCCTTTGCGATGAATTAGCCAATGAAGGCAAACGGGTTATTGTCGCCGGCCTCGATACCGATTTCCGGGGCGAACCGTTCCCCATTACTGCTGCCTTACTATGCAAAGCCGAATTTGTGACCAAGCTCACCGCCATCTGCGTCAAGTGTGGCGAACCAGCGACCATGACGCAAAGAATCGTCAACGGCATTCCTGCCACTTATGATTCTCCTGTTGTTCTCATCGGGGCAAGCGAAGCTTATGAACCCCGTTGCCGCCATTGCCACNTCTGCAAAAAAGATTAGTGATTCTTAATAAANCTTTGGAGTTCTTCTTTACTTGGCATAGCCGAAGAAGTNCCTTTTCTCGTGGTCTTCAAGCTGGCGTATTGGCTCGCTAATTTTAAAGCGCCTTCAGGCGAAACCCCGCAGGATAAAAAGAAAGCTAAAGACCCGCAGAAAGCATCGCCAGCACCAGTCGTATCGATAACCTTAACTACGCTGGCGGGGACTTTTTGAATCTTCTCGCCTTCCCGATATAAGTAACCTTTGGCACCCAAAGTAATCGCCACCTGATTGACTTGAAGAAGCTCGGCCGCTTTTTCGGGATCGCTTTCTCCCGTCAATAAGGCCGCTTCNGTTTCGTTTGGGGTCAATAAATCCACAAAGGGGAAAGCTTCTTTCATTGCCAATGCAGCAGGCGCGGGATTCAAAATGGTAAATAAACCCTTTTGATGGGCTTTTTGCAAAGATATTGAAAGAATATCTGGATTATTCTCGCCTTGGATCATGAAGAGGTCGCCTTTGTTGGCGTTAGTTAAAAACTCCTCCACCTCCTTGGACGTAAGAGTCTCGTTCGCACCCAAGTCCAAGCCAATCTCGTTTTCGCCATTGGCGACTTCGATCAGGGCAACGCCGCTTGAAATGCCTTCGCGTTTCTTGACCTGAGTGACATCAACGCCAAAACGGATTAATTGCTGGAGCATCTCTTCTCCAAAGGCATCCGAGCCAACGGCNCCCAAGAAATGTACGCGGCCTCCAAGCTTGGCGGCTGCNATNGCTTGNTTTAAGCCTTTGCCTCCGGCNCCAGTGCGAAAAGAATGACCTTTTAGGGTTTCACCTTTATTAGGAAAGCGGTCCATATAAAGGGTCAAATCCATATTGAGCGAGCCCAAGATATAGATATCTTTCATTAATAAAGCCTCATGACTTTTTCGATAACGTCCCAATACTTCGCGGTATCAATCTCCATCGCCACATAAGCGTTGGGTTTTTGATGCAAATAATCGAATTGATCGCAGTTTGTCCGACCATAGCTCGGCCCTTTCGAAACATCAATCACAACATTCATATAGCGATAGGTGACAACGGAAGGATCCAAAAGACTAACCACGGTCACCGGATCATGAAGCGGCCCGCCTTCGGACCAAGCAAAAATCTTCTTTTGGTTGATGTTGTATTGCTTCATCAACGCGACAAAGAGATCGCTGGCCTTATTGTGGATTTTCTCCATCCGTTCAATCACGCTTGAGAGCACCAAGACCTTCCGGGTGACATCAAGACCATTCATGTAAACCGGCAAGCCTGAATTAAAGACAATCTCTGCGGCTTCGGGATCNACCACGATGTTGAATTCTCCTGCCGGAGTAACGTTGCCATAGCCGATTGAGCCGCCCATCAACATGATTTCTTTAATGTGGGTTTTAATCTCAGGGCATTTCTTTAAGGCCATCGCGATGTTCGTCAAGGGGCCAGTCGGTACAAGAATGACGTCTTGATTTGCTAAACAGGTTTCGATAATGAAATCAGGGCCAAAACGAGGGTCGACTTTCTTCTTTAACGGTGGAAAAGTAAANCCATCGAGNCCACTTTCGCCGTGGATTTGTGGACAATACATCGGCTCCTTGAATAAAGGTTTTGGCGAACCNGCCGCGACAGGAACATCGATACCCAAGTATTGGCAAAGATTCAAGGCGTTATGAGTCGTTTTCTCAATGCTTTGGTTCCCCGAGCAAGTCGAAATACCCAAAAGATTAATCTCGGGGGCCTTCCCTGCTAACAAAATNTGACCCACTTGGCATTCTACGTGGGCTGGCCGAACGCTTGGGCAGCCTTCCCTCTCGTCCGAGAAGTCTATGCGGATGAGAAGAGCAGCCCCTCCGATTCGCTCTTCGGTTTAGGGGAAGAGAATACGGCCTTCGCCCCTTATTTTATCGGAAAAAGCTATCTTAAAGCCTTAAATACCAAAGATGGTTTGGGCATTTATAACGTCACCTTTGAACCGGGTTGCCGCAACAATTGGCACATCCACCATAATGGCGGACAAATCTTGCTGTGTACCGACGGAGAGGGTTGGTATCAGGAATGGGGGAAGCCCGCGCAGAAACTCCACCCGGGCGATGTCATTTATATCGCCCCAGAAATTAAACATTGGCATGGGGCAAGCAAAGACAGTTGGTTCAGCCACATCGCTATCGGAATCCCTGCAAAAGCCGCCTCAAATGAATGGTGTGAGCCTGTCGACGATAAACAATACGCTCAATTAGAGCATGGAGAAAAACAATGAAAAATGTAATTTTGGCGAATGGCGTTGAAATGCCGATTCTTGGTTATGGCGTCTATCAGATTCCCGACCTTACGGAATGCGAACGTTGCGTCCTCGACGCGATCGACGTGGGCTACCGTCACATCGATACTGCCCAAGCTTATCGGAACGAAGCGGCCGTCGGATCGGCCTTGAAGAAAAGCGGACTCCCTCGTGGGGATTTCTTTATCACCAGCAAGATCTTCCCCAATAATTTCGGCTACGAGAAGGCCAAGGCCTCAATCGACGAATCCTTAAAGAAAATCCAAACAGACTATTTGGATTTGATGTTACTGCACCAGCCTTTCGCCGATACCTATGGTGCTTATCGCGCCCTCGAAGAAGCCTACAAGGCCGGAAAGATCAGAGCGATTGGCATCTCAAACTTCTCCCCAGACCGGATGATTGATATCGGCAAATTCAATGACGTTTTCCCGATGGTCAACCAAGTTGAAACCCACGTCTTCAATCAACAAATCAAAACCAAGACCTATATGGACCGTTACCACGTCCAACTCGAATCTTGGGGACCCTTTGCTGAGGGCCGCCATGACTTCTTCAACAATCCGACTCTCGTCCAAGTCGGTGCGGCCCACCACAAGAGCGCCGCTCAAGTTGCCCTCCGCTATCTCATTCAGCGTGGAATCGTGGTTATTCCCAAGAGCACGCACAAAGAACGGATGAAGGAAAACTTTGAGGTTTTTGATTTTGATCTCACTCCGAAAGAAATGGATGCCATCCTAGCTTTAGATGAGGGCACGAGCCAATTCTTTGACCATACCGCCCCCGAGACCGTCGAGATGTTCGCCAAATGGATGGGCAAATAAAAAGATTCGAACAATCTGACAAATAGCGGCATCGTTTTCCAGTNTCTTTTTTTAATGATCGGAGCGGCGTTNCGCAGTCAATCCCTCCNGAAGNNGAAAGCCGGGGTCTTTTGGCTTATNTTTGAGGCAGATGCTCCATAAGTCCGCGCAAGCGGCTATAGTGAGCATTGCGGCTCGCAATCACCGCGACATGGAGGGCTGGCTTGGCGAGAGGCCGTCTTCTTTTTTGTACAAAAAAACGGCGCCGCCAGGGGTCATTAGCCTCAGCTTCTTGCGCGCCGCTCCAATTATTGAACCGCTTTCCCCTCCGACTTTCAAGACGACGTTTTACACGACTTCTGCCAAAAGCGAAAGGGATTTGCAGGCATGTTGGAAAATCCTGAGTTTCAAAAAACCTGACCCGCGTGGCTGTTTCTGAAAGTCTGGTTTTATGCTATCGCAAAGGCTATAAGGCCTGCGTCAACGGATTTCTCTCCGCGCATTCACCCGCTTCTTATTCCAGCGGGGGGCCAGTTGGCCGGCAATCGTTCAATAAAAGGCTGCGTTTTCTTTTTTTCGACTTTAAAAAGGCCGCCCCGCGTGCCTTTTGGCGGTCGGTGATGTTCTTGGAAGAAAGCCCCCCTGCTAGTCAGTCCATCGGTTCAAGACAAGTCGCCCGTCTCTCAAAAGATCAAAGCGGGCGATCTTATGCTTTTCGGTGATTCCTGCATCGTCTTGTTTTATCAAGATTTTTCCACGGCTTATTCCTATATTCCGTTGGGGCATTGCAAAATCGAAGCGGATTTTGCAGAGTTTTTAAATGAAGCGAATCCTCAAGTCCGTTTTGAGATTTAAACGCTATTCTTTCGATTCTTTTAATGACCTTACCAAATCCGGCAAATCCTCTGTCGCCGTTTGATAGATGGTTCGGGGGTCGACTTCGCCATAAGTATGAACAAGTCGATTCCTGAGACCATTAATCAGTGACCATGGCACGTTTTTGTGAGTTTGTTTAAAATCATCGGAAACTCGCTTTCCGCTTTCAGAAATTTGAATAAAACGGAAGCAGACGGAATCCATCAAAANGGGATTCTGGCAAAACGCTTCATAAGAAANGTTTTTGGTGTGTTCGATAATAAAACTGGCATCCAAAACCATCGAATCAACAAAATAATNGTCATTTTTTAAATTATCCANAAATCTTTATTCCATCCTTTAAAATTTCTTTAGAAAGATCCGGATTTTTCCCAAGTTGTTCCATCCCCAAAACATCAACTTTTTTATGTAAGGCTTCGCGATACTCTTCGACTAAGCCGTAAAAATGAAGCCCAGTCTCTTGGCTCGAAACCAAAAGATCGACATCGCTGTCGGCCCGGGCTTTATTTTTCGCGTAGGAGCCAAACAAATAAACGAAAGAAACCTTATGCCGCGAGGAAACCTCTTTAACTGCTTTTTTTATTTCATCTAACGCCAGGATTCCATGCTCCTCATCAATATAACCATATTTTTGCAGGGTTTCAGCAATATACCGGTAGCGAATAGAGTCTTTTGGACCATCAGCCATTTCATAGTTTTGATAACTTCGGCGTGACACACCACAAAGACGCGCAGCTTCGGCCTGGGTTAACTTTTTTTGCTCTCTGATTTCTTTGAGATTCATGCCAATATTATAACTTTTTGCGCTTTTTAAATCTACAAAATGCGCATTTTTTGCGCTTTCATAATAGTATTGCGCGCATTTTTTGCGCTTTTTTATTTATACAAAGCGCAAAAACAAAAAGCACACAGCCTTTTTGGCCATGTGCTTTTATGCTTGTTTTGGTGGAGACGAGGGGAATCGAACCCCTGTCCGAAGAACTTTCAACTAAGACTTCTACAGTTTAGATCCTATCGTATTTGACCTTGAGGCAAGATAGAATCGAGCCCCCAAGGCGAGGTTGACGCGTTTTCGTCAGTGACTGCCAACCGGGAGTCACCGCTTATTGTCTTTAATGACGCCACATCCTTCTGTGAGACACGAAACAGAGGGCGGACGTGCTGCTCTCACACGAGGTGAGAAACCCGTAGGTTACTTATTAGGCGCGAGCAAACGAAAGGTGCTGCGAAGCAGCACGATTCGCATAGTGATAACTGTTATCAGTTATTGGTTTTTGATGTCTATGCTCATCACGCCACTGCAATCCTAGCCAAACAATTCCCCGTCAAAACCGGAACGTCCCCAGAACAATGCTTAGTAGGTGCTAAGCGTATGTACTATAACCCTAAAAACCCAAAAGCGCCACTTTAGGAATTTTCTTTAATTTTAAGTCCGAAATACGTGACAAAGCCAATGGCCTGAGCGGGGGAAATAATCGCGCCTTTTAAGGATTCAGGTTCACAATGAAGCGAATCGACGATGTCACTAGAAAGGTCAATGCCCGCTAAGGGAGTCTTAAAGAATTCGCTTGCGGTTAAATCCGAAGAATCGAAGAGAACGTCTTTGAAAAACGTCTCGGCAAAGAAGGATTCTTTTAACCGCGACGAAATAAAGGAAACAACCTTCATTTCGCTGGCGGAGAAATTCGCGTAATCGAGAATACAGTCGATAAAAATGACATCGCTGAGCGCAGCGTCAATCCATTTGCTCCCCATGAGATTACAGCCCTCAAACCGAATCCGGCCGAAATAACGTTTCGAGAAATCCAAATTCAAAAAGTTGCAATGTCGGAATACCACGTTTTGAAAGTCGACTTTTTCCAAATCAAGTTTCGTAAAATCCGTTCCTTCAAAGACCGCGGTGTCCACCATCACGTCTTCCAAAGTGAGCTTTCCTTTGGGAGAACCGACGAGACGGCCATTCGAAAAACCATCGCGTTCAAACGCTTCCCACGTCAAGTCAACGATGCCTTTGATTAAAGGCTCTTTCGGGGATTTCATCTCTATTAGTATAAGAAGTCGGCCAGTAAAATACTCGCAAAAACCGCCTCTTTTCCTTTCTACGCGATAAAAGGGGCATTTTCGCTCAATCTTTCCTTTGTATAAAGGGCTTCTTTGTTGTAGAGTTTCTTTGCTTTAAAGCAAAGAGAGAACTTATGGCAAAAGCTTACGTCGTGAAACAACAAAAACCAAAATCCGATGAACGAAAACAAGCGTTCAAAGAGAATGCGATCTTTTTCTTAAAGTCATTCATTAGCAATGACACTTGTGTTGAGGCCCGCAAAAAGCCGTGGTATGCCGCTGTCATCATGGCGCTCGTGAGCATCATGGTCGCAATGATCGTCGTAATGTATAGTGCTTTTACGGCCACCGGTGCGAGTTTCTTAAACTCCCCAGTTTACGGCCTTGATAATTCTTTGGTCGATTTCGACCAGACTTTGGTCACCAAAAATTTATCTTTGACTGTCTCGGACCAATTAATGACCGTCACGGGTGGCACTGCTTCTTGGGAAGCGGCTTTCCCCACGAAAACCACATTAGGCCAAGCCAACCCCAATAACGCTTATGTCCACGAATACAAAGAGACCGTCATCATTGATCCGCGGACTTCTTCTTCCACGGCGACTTCGAGTTCAATCTCCAGCAGTTTACCGACCGCTCCCTACCAGACCGAGAAAATCGTTTGTGATTTAGCGGTGTATTGGGCTGGCTCGAGCACTTTGGATGATTACTACACCACCTTCGTTTGGAAGCGGGCTGGCGATTTCCCCACTTCGACCTCGAAGACCAACATCATTGTTCTCAATGAAACCGGCTTTGCCGCTTATAAACTTCCGACTTCCTCGACCGCTCAAAACTCGAAGATTGTCGGCAAGTGGGATTCCGCTTGGGTCAACAATCCGAGTCGGGTCTTTGATTTAAAGAGCTTAGCCACGATGTCTTCGCACGGCGTCGCTTATACCGGAACCACCGCCAGCGAATTATCGACCAACACCTTAGCGTCTTGGAAAGAGATCTTCGCCGATGGTTACGAGAGCAGCAAAATCAAGAGCGCTTGGATTTCGACGGGCATCTACTTCGGCGTCTATGCCGGGTTGACCCTCATCTTAGGTCTAACCGTGTTCCTCATGACCCGTGGCAAGACCAATCCGTTCCGCATCTACACCTTCTGGGAGTGCCAGAAGATCGCTTACTGGGCAGGATTATCCCCTGCGCTTCTCGCCTTGTTTGGCTTCTTAGCTCCGAGTTACGCCCCGCTCATCTTCATCTTCCTCTATGGCATGCGTGTCATGTGGATGTCGATGAAATCGCTCCGTCCGACTTATAACGCCTAAAGAAAAATCGCCCGTTTCATCAGCACGATGAAGCGGGCTTTTTATACGGGCTTATTTCCGTTCGGGCTTAATCGAAGGACGACCGACGGACACGTATTCAAAATACGAGAAGTGATAGCAAGGATAGAGGTTACGGCCATCGAAGATCACGCGACCCTTCATTAATGAGAGGAGAGTCTTCTCATCGAGAGCGGCGAATTCCTTTTCTTCGGTTACAATCACTAAGGCATCAGCATCTTTGAGTGCTTCTTCTTTCGTCGGATAAACCGAAACGGAGGGATAAGCGGCACTAAAAGCCTGACGGGCCGCTTCCGAAGGATCGTAAGCACTTAAAAGAGCGCCGTCCTCAAGAAGATATTTGGCGATAACGAGAGACAAGGCATTCCGTAAATCCGAGGTGCCGGCCTTATAGGCAAGACCCAGAAAAGCGATACGAACACCCTTCATCGTGGGGTAATGCTTCTCAATCTTTTTTACGAAATAGAGAGGCTGGGTAAAGTTCACCGCGGCAGTCGCTTCAGGCAAAAGCATGGGGACCTCTTCTTTTGAAGCAGTCGCTAGAAGCGCCTTCCCATCTTTTGGAAAACAAGAACCGCCATAGCCTAAACCAGCGTGAAGCATAGCGTGACCGATCCGGGGATCGGCCCCCATCGCCAAAGCGACATCCGAGATATCAGCATTCACGGATTCGGCTAAGCGCGCCATCTCGTTGATATAGCTGATCTTCATCGACAGGAAAATATTGGAGGCGTATTTGGTGAGTTCAGCGGATTCGTTGCTCATAAAATAGAATGGCACGCCCGAATTCACATCGGATTTGCGGAGATTTCGAATAAAATCGTAGTCTTCCGCTTTGCGGGCGCCGATGACGATGCGATAAGGCGTGCTCTCGTCTTCATAAGAACGGCCTTCCGCTAAAAATTCCGGCATCGAAATAATTGAAAAAGAAGGAAGGCGATCTTGATACGTTTTCGCCGTGCCCACCGGAACAGTTGAACGAATGATAAGCTTCGACCCTTTCGATATTTTTTCGATTTCGTTTAGGGCGGAATCAAGATACGAAAGATCGGCGGTTCCATCTTCTTTGGATGGGGTGCCAACGCAAAGGAAATAGGCCGCGCAATCTTTGAGATCCTCGGACGAGGTCGTGTAATGAATTTTCTTGTAATTCTTTTTAAGGACATCCCCGAGCGAAGCTTCTTTAAAGGGCATTTGGCCGGCTTTTAGCAGGGATATTTTCTTTTCATCTGAATCGTAGGCCCAAATCTCGTCGTGAGTGTTTGTGGCAAAATATGCCGCGTTCGCCAAACCTACATAGCCAAGCCCGATAATTGCGAGCTTCATTTAGTCTCCATAGTCGCTTCCGCGACTCTTGTCTTCGACGAAAATCTTTAAGGGGTCGGTGATGTCGCCGATCTCACGATATAAGAATCCTTCTTTATCAATAAAGGGCGTTTCAAAGTTCCCGGTAAAAACAACCTTGGGATTATCCTTAATGATTTGCTCAATGGCTTTCATGATTCTCGGATAATCTTCCCGGCGTTTTTCTTTAAGCCCTTCTAGGGCGTAATAGAAGCCTGGTTCGACATAAAAGATGTGGCCATCATCGCTCTTATAGGCATTCACAAGGGGGTTGGTTGGATCCACGAACGATTTGTATTGACCAAATTCTGGGTAAAGCATAGAGTTAACGCAATTAAATATACCCTAAGTGGTCTAAAATGTGAAAGGAGGGATCGTTTTATGGGAGACAAAAAAGACATTAAGATCGTTTTTACGGATATTGATGCTACCCTCTATAGTCATGTCACGAACCACGTTCCCGACAGTGCGATAAATGCCATCCGCGAGATGCAAAGCAAAGGAATCAAGGTCTTCCTTTGCTCAGGTCGAAATTACTATCTGATTCGAAAGACCGGCATTCTCGATATCGTGAAGCCTGACGGACTCGTGATGATGAATGGCGCTTGTGCAGCCATCGGCGATGTCGTGATATATAAATATCCGATTCCTGCTGACGTCGTCAGCGCAATGATCAAATTCTCTTATCGTTTAAAATTCGGTTTGACCCTTATTGAAGAAAACGAAGGCCATATCAACATGATCGATGACCGGGTCATCGACGCCCACGCCAAATATGGCACACGCTTCCCTCAGCCTCGAAAATTCCCGATTCCTTATGATCGAACCGTCTATCAAATGATTGCCTTCTGCGATGATTTTGATGAATCGCTTTTCTTGCCGCACCTTAAGGACTGCAAAGCGGCCCGCTGGGACGAATATGCGGTCGATATCATGCCAAAAGATTCCGATAAAGCCAAGGGGATTTTGGCGGTGCTCGAATACTATGGCTGGACCCAGGATAATGCGATGAGCTTAGGCGATGGCAATAACGACATCGAAATGTTGCTCTTTACTGGTGCTTCAGTCGCTGTGGGCGGCGCTTTGCCCGACGTTAAAGCGGTTGCTGACTACGTCACCGACGACATCGATAAAGATGGCTGGGCCAAAGCCATGCTTCATTATGGCTTAATCGACAAGGTTATTTGTGATAAGGCTCATGATTAAGGATCTTAAACGAGCGATAGAGCTGTTCTAAAAGAATAATCCGTGTCATCTGGTGGGTAAACGTTAGATGGGATAAAGAGAGCGAGGCATTCGCTCTTTTCTTTAACTCTTGTGAGAGACCCAAGGAACCGCCAATCACAAAACAAATCGTGGATCCCCCACGGGTAAACATCGTCATCACCTTGTTGGCCAAAGCGACCGAATCGGGTTCGTCTTTTCCGAGATCAAGGGTGCAAACAAAGTCATTTGGCTTGAGTTTTGCAAGGATTTTGGCCCCTTCCTTCGTTTTGACTTCTTCTTCCATCGCCGCCGAGGCGTTCTCTTTGCTGGGTAAGTCGTCGACCTCTTCGATGCTGACTTGAGCGTAAGGCGAAAGACGCTTCAGGTACTCCTCTTCAGCGGCTTTCCAATAGGCTTCCTTTAAGTGGCCGACACACAGGATCCGGACTTTCATAAGTCCCCTCCTTCGATGTTCTCCCATTGCTTCAGGCAAACGATCTTCTCTTTCGGGAAATAGATTCCTTCTTTCTCGAAGGTGGCAACATAAGTGTCATAAGCGCATTCAGGCGTGTTGCATTCCTCCGAAAGATGAGCGAGATAAATCCCTTTGGTATTCGAATCGATAAGATCCACCAAATAATGAGCGGAATCCGAATTCGAAAGATGGCCAACGTCGCTGTGAATCCGATGTTTTAACGAAGCGGGCCGATGCGAATGCAAAAGCATTTTGTAGTCGTGGTTGCTTTCGATGATGTAATAAGTCGCGCCCTTCATTAATGAAAGATCATCATCGGGAAGGTAGCCCGTGTCCGTAACGTAAACTAAGCTCTCATTCCCTTGCTTGATTAAAAAACCAATCGGGTTGGCGGCATCGTGCGAAACGGAAAAAGGCAGAATCTCAAAATCGCCTAAACGGAAAGGCTTTTCTTTAATCAAGATTGTGTTCGGGTGAGGAAGAGTGCCTTCTGAGGCAAAGACCGGCACGCCTTTTTCAACGGGCAAAGTACCGACATGGTCGGTGTGTTCGTGCGTAATTAAGATGGCTTGAATATCCTCTTTCTTTCGTCCGATGGTTTTCAAGCCCTCTTTAACCCGAATAAAAGGAACGCCCATATCGATCTGAAAAAGGGTGGTTTCATCGTAAATCAGGGTTGCGTTGCCTTTAGAGCCGCTCCCCAAAGAGATAAAGCGAATCATTGTCCGTCATCGTCATCCGCTTCGAGAACGACGCCATTCTTCTTCGCCTCTTCTTGTTCGAGACTGAAGGAGGGGGTATCAAAACGCTGAAGGTTCTTATCGAAAAGAAGGGTGATGACGCCTGTGCGGCCGTTGCGGTTTTTCGCCACGGAAATCGAGACAACGGAAATGCCATTGTCTTTCCCGGCTTGTTGCGACTTCTGTTGAACGTCCTGTTCAAGGTTCTGGGTATAATCGTTCTTCGCAAAACCATGGGGTTTATTGTCGCCAATGCCCAAGTTCTTATAGTAGTCGCTCCGGTACATCAGCAAAACGATATCGGCATCCTGCTCGATTGAGCCGGATTCCTTTAAGTTCGACAACATCGGGATTCGACCATCGTTCTGTTCGACATCACGGTTGAGCTGAGCCAACGCGATGACCGGAACCTTCATTTGACGAGCCAGCTGCTTCAAGGTCTTGGTAATCACACTAACCTCGTTAGCACGCGAATCATAGGCTCCTTCGGTCGTGATCAAGTTCAAATAGTCGATGACGATCATCGCTAAATCGGAATGTTCGGCTTGGAGTTTCGCCTGTAACTTCATCGCCTTGGAAACCACATCGCCCAGCTTCGGGTTCGGGGTATCATCGATAAAAAGTTTGGTATTGCTCAAGGTATTGACGGCGGAAGAGACTTTGCTTAAGTCTTTTTCGTCTAACGGACCCGCCTGAATCTTTTCGAGTTTGACCAAAGAATAGTTTGCAATCAAACGCTTCATGACTTGATCCGATGGCATTTCGCAAGAGAAAACAGCCACCGGTGCATCCTTATAACGGGCGGCGTTGACCGCAAGGTTTAAAGCGAAAGCGGTTTTGCCGACGGAAGGCCGAGCGGCGATGATAATCAAATCGCTCTTCTGCCAGCCATGGGTGTACTTATTTAAGCGACGGTAACCGGTATCAAGACCGGTGAGACCGCTGTTGTCGGAATTCGCTTCGCGCTGAATCTGTTTTTCGACGGCGGTCGCGATTTCTTTCGAATTTTTAAATTCGCCAACCGAACGTTTCGAGGCAATCTCTTGTAAAGAGTTGGTCGCGGTAGCTAAGAAGTCACCGATATCCGGCACGTTGCCTTGGGCGTAAGAATCCTGAATTTTCTGTAATTGCAGCAAATAATCCCGCAAAACGGCCTGATCTTTGATGATTTTGATGTAGTGGTCGATGTTGTCAGGTGAAATTGTCGATTGAATCAATTCCAAAAGATATTCAGACCCACCAGCATCGTCATACATCTTGAGGTTATTCAGGGTATCCGCCACGGTCTGAACATCAATACGCGTATTGTGGGCGGCCAATGTCTCCATCGCCTTAAAGACCAAGAGGTTCCGTTTATCGACATCGGAAAAAATCTCTTCGGTTAAGCCGGCGAGTGCGGTCTCGGCGGCCGCGGGATCCATCAACATGGACCCGAGGACGCAACGTTCCGCTTCGACGTTAGAAGGCAAAGCAATCTTCGCCATTATTTCTCCTCAGAGATATGGACGTTGACGGTGCCAATGACTTGGCCTGCCGAGCCTTTATAAAGCTCGATTCTTAAACGGGTATAGCCAACGGCGTTCGCCGGATACTTATCCAAGAACTTCCGTTTATCGATCACGATGCCCCACTGATCTTTCATCCCCGCTTCGATTTCTTTCGGGGAGATCGTGCCAAACATCCTGCCATCCCCACCAACTTTGGCTTTGAATTCAACATTGATGTGCTCAAGCCGAGCGGCTAATTCTTCCGCTTCTTTTTTAAGCTGTAACTGTTTCGCATCTTCTTCAGCGTTGCTCTTAGCAAGCTTCGCTTGATTCTCTGGGGTCGAAACGACGGCCAATTTGCGGCGAATTAAGAAATTCGTGCCATAGCCATCGGACACATTCGCAGTGTCCCCTTTCTTGCCCACGCCATCGACATCGGCCAACAAGATTACTTTCATATTTTTCCTCCTCCGCCAGTGGTGTCACCACTCGCTCTTGCTGAATCCAAATACTCATCTAACGTCGTCGTTAAGGTGTTGACGACCCGGTCGGTCGTCTGACCTGGGAAGACTGCAGCCGCCATCTGGAAGTGGCCGCCACCGCCCATTTTTTCGCATAAGAGTTGAACGTTGATCGTTCCATCGCTTCGGGCGGAGAGACGGACGTTCTTTTCGTCAGTCTTGCCGATGACGAAGCAAGCGTTGATGTCTTTGAGGTTCATCAACTGGTTGCCGACTTTAGCCAAGGTCGAACGTTCAACCACGTCTTTATCATCGCTGACACAATAGACAATACCATAATGTGGCGTTTGCATCGTCGAGATGATCTTGGTAATCAAAGAATACTCCTCAAACTCATCCTTGAGGTAGTCATCCGCAACGGCGTTATCCGCACCGTATTCCTTAAGGATTTCGGCAGCTTCGAAGGTCCGCATGCCTGTCGACTTGCTCTTGAAATAAGAGCTATCAAGGAAGATGCCCGAGAGCATCAAGGTCGCAAAGGTCGGTTTTAACTCAATTCGCGGGTTAGCAGTCGCGTAACGAATCATTTCAGCGATCAATTCCGAAGCGCTCGAAGCCGAAGGTTCGACATAAGCCAAGACCGGGTGATCGATGAATTTATCGCTGCGGCGATGGTGATCAATCACAATGACTTTAGCCGCCCGATCAAGGACTTTCGGGGCCATAGTCATTTCCGGAACAGAGATATCTACCACGATCACCAAAGTCGAATCCTTGATGGTGCTGACAGCATCATCCGGCGAAATGGTCATCTTATCAAAGACGTCGCGAGAAAAAGCGCTTTGGAACGCCATCCGAGTTTTCTTCTCGGCCAGTTTCGCGTTATAGATAATTTTCGAAGGTTTGCCGCACCAATCACAAATGGCGACGACGCCAAGAGCGGCACCAAGCGAATCCATATCCATATCCTGGTGGCCCATGATATAAACGTTCGACGAGGATTTGATCAACGAAACAATCGAATCCGCGACTGAGCGAACCTTAACTTTAGAAGTCGTTTCGACCGCCGCGGTCTTGCCGCCGAAGAAGCGAAGTTCCGAACCGTATTGCGAAACGACAGCCTGATCGCCGCCACGGGAGAGAGCGACATCTAAGGCGTTGGTCGCCATTTCGTTCAACTTGGAAACATCAGGGAAATCATGGGCATAACCAATAGAAAGCGTCAAAGGATTGTCCAGCTTGGAGCCAGCTTGGCGAACCTTCTCCAAGATGGAGAACTTATCATCTTCCATTTTCTGAAGGGAACCGTGATCACAAACGCTAAAGTATGTGTCGGAACGAACCCAACGAAGTAGCACGCCATTATCACGGCAATAATCCGCAATGATTGCTCGGACCTTATTCACCACATCCGCGGACTCATCCGTTTCCGAAGCGATTTCCTTGAAGTTGTCAATTTGAATAATGCCCAAAACAACCGCATGTTCTTCCGAATAGTTCACGACGTTCTCGTATTCGGTAACGTCCTTGAAGATAAACAAACGGGGTTCGGAAAGATATTTCACATCGTATTGACGACCTTTAAGTTCGACTTTGACCACCTTATTGACCGGAGCATTAATCAGATCTTTCAAAGCAGGCAGCCATTCAAACACCTGGGTGTCAATCAAATCGATTTGCCGGTCTTTGAAAAGGGTGTTAGCCCACATGATGATGTTGTTTTCGTCAACGACAACCAAGCCGATTTGACCAAAGTCATAGGCTTCTTGGACATCCGATCCGACAAGACGCGCGGCTTCAACGTCGTTCTTTTGCCGAAGCTTATTCACGTGGATTAAACTGAACCAAATAAACAAGGCATCCGTCACAATGAAGGTGACGAATCCAGCCAAAATATAAAGAACGTTGCCGGTATTTTTAAAACCGCCGACGTCCAAAAACCACAAGACGCAGGTAGCAACAATTCCAAGGATTTCACATAAGAAAATAACAAAGGCGGCGACTCTAAGTTTTGAAAGTGTTCTAGTCATGACCTTGTTATTATAGCCGAAAGAGACGAAGCGAAGAACAAAGACTTTTAATAGTCTTTGGGGGAGTGTAGAAAAACTCTACAGGATGCCATAACAAATCAAAAAGGAGGGGGCTAGAACCAAAACCGCGATTATTGAGACTATTCCGAAAAATTAATTGCTGGTGAAAAAATAAAATAATCCCTGCAAAACGCGTTTATATTTTGCAAAAGTGCCACAAAATAAGGGAATGGTAATTCTCTAAAATAAAAGGGAATTTCTTTCGTTTTTCTATTTTCGATAATAGTACAATTATTATGTTATAATGATATAGGAGGACTATATATGATCATAATTCCCTCAGCCGATATTCGCCAAAATTTTAGTGAAGTGTCTCGAAAAGCCAAAGAAACTGGTGAACCGATTTATATTACCGTTAACGGCACAGGAGATGCTGTATTTTTGAGTATTGAAGCCTACGAAAGACAGACAAAAATGTTAGAGCTCAAAGAAAAACTCCTTGATCTCGATATCGCCAGGGCGAATGGCAAAAAGGACATTCCTGCCTCTGAATTCACAGCTCATTTTGCACGTCTCGCATCAAAATAAGGAGACTCCATGAAATACCAAGTCTTTTTTACTGACGTGGCGTTTGCTGAAGCGGTTCAGCATGTAGAGTTTCTCATGCGTGTTTCAGCCGAGGCAGCGAAGCAACTTTCTATGGATTTTTCCCATTTAGAAAGTACCCTTTGCGAAAATCCATTTCTATGGCCTGTCGTCCCTTTCCCCGGGAAGAGAGAATATCGAAGTCTTGTGCTTCAAGAACGGTATTTGGTAATTTTCATAATCGATAATGACATCGTTTATGTAGAGACCATCATCGATGCAAGGAGCCAATTTTCTTGGCTTCTTGGATAACCATTCGCTTGATAGTCGACGTCTATTAATCAAGGTTTTAAATCATTAAAGCGAAATCTAACCAGTAATAACGACCGCTTTGCGAGCCCTAAAATATTTGTAAGGAGTTCATTTATGGAACAAAAACAAAAGATTTTTAAGTGGCTGAGCGTCGCTTTTCTTGTTGTGAGATTCCTAGCCTACGTTGTCTGTCTCTTCTGCCGTAAACCCGCTGGGATAGCTGGCACGGAATATGAGCATATCGGCTGGTTCGTTGTCGATGTCTTTATGATCGGCGGTGCCTTGTTGGGCTTGCTGATCCCCTCCCGTTTCTCAAAACTCGGCGGCTTTTGCATCATCGGACTTTCTTTCGCCAGCCTTGTTATGTTCGCGGTCGGCGACACTGGCGCAATCTTTTATGTGAACAGTTCCCAGTCCGCCGATAAATTCGTTATTTGGGTTGATTTCTTTAATGGCCTGATTTGATTAATCGCCATCGTTGCTATCGTGCTTTCTTTAGCCTTGCCAAAGATGACTAAAATCCTCGCGCCCGTTGCGGTTATCGCTTTCGTTATCTCAGGCCTTTTGATTTTAACCGAAGGCATCTACTTCCTCGTTAAGGGTACTCATGCTTGGGCTTATTCCATCAACCTTATTGCTGTTTGCTTAATCATTCTCGGCTTAGCGTTTGCCCTCGTGGTCTATGCCTTCTTATTCAAGCCGGGCTTCGGCCAGAAGAAGCCGAACGCCGAAGCAGCTTCGACGGAAGAGCCGCAAAAAGTAGCCAAGTAACCTTCGAAAACAATCCAACGTTTCTTTTCGATTCCTAATCTTTAGACAAAAGAACTTTTAATTCTTGATCTTCGATTTCATCTCTTTGCCGCTAATAACAACGGGATCTTTTGTGAATTCGGCATAAGCCTTATCTACGGTCTTAGCGTCAAAATCGTCCTCAAGTTTTTCAAAGACGACTTTCTTAATGGCTTCTGAAATCGACAAATGATTGAGTTTGGCATAAGAATCGAGTAATTCTTTTTCTTGATGATTCATCTTCACCGTAACAACGCGCATCGTTCTCTCCTCCCTAACTTCATTTATGCTCACAACCGAAGAAAATGAAAAGCCGGTATCGCTACCGGCTTCATTTTCTGTTTAAGATGGTCCTCACCCCGTTAGAAGGATGAAGAACTTCTCCTAACAAATGTGATGGGACAAGTCCGTTTTTCCAAAAAGGGACGCCTGCTGTAAACCTCTCCCACCATGCCGAAAAGGCCGCCCCCGGAAATCCGCGTGGCAGCATCCCGACTCCAGAATCGGCCGATCGCTTTAACTCTGATCCATGTTGATTGAGGGAGAACCCCGTTGTACGCTCCGCCCCGGCTCCGGAAGCCAGGCGACGTAAGGCCCTCCCGCTCCTTTCGACGCCATTATGGGGCCTGACGCCGCTCGTCCCGTACGCCCAGGGAAGACAATCGCCAAGGCCGCCGAGAACGCGCGGGACGGACGGCATGAAAAAAAAGACCGGCCTTTCGACCGATCTTGATTTCGGGTGAGAACGGATTCCGCCGTCCNNNTTCGGAAGAACGACTTCGTCCTGTCACATATTGAAATGTTCTTTTAGAACCGGTTTGAACTGATGGAGATAGTTAAATCAACGAAGAAATCACTCTTCAACTNGTAACCCAGTNGTGCCCCTTAAGCCTGCCAACCAGAGATCTTTGTCGTGGTTTGCAGCTTGCACGATCTCTTCGTGCCTCACCCGCATCTTTTCTTGGAGTTTCGACCAATCTTCGTCATCTTTTTTCATATCGTTCTGAAGTTTTTCTAGACAATCGACATTGATCATAATGACTCTTTTTTTAGGATAACCATAGACGTAATTCGAAATGAGACCATAGTCGGCAAGTTTTTTTATTGCCTTGAGTTGACGACGGGAGTTGAGACCCGTTTCCCGTGTCACCTTAGCCACCCCACAATGGGTCCAAATCTCACCATTCCGATCCCATCCTTTTCTTTTGAGCAAATCTAAGTTGTGGAGAGAGATGATTTCACAGAACATAAGTGCTGAATCTAGACCCAGAATTCGAATCATCGGCTTGCTTAGTTTGATGGAGTGTTCTTCTGCAACGGTCTTCAACACATGNGCGTCTTTCAAATTATCGTNATAACTCTTATCTTTATTCATTTCTTCTAAATCTCGACTTTCTCCAAGCCAGTTACGGCCGGCCCGGTCCGCCGCACGTGAACTTAGGTCGCACGTGAGGAACCATACGTGGGAACGAAACAAAACATTTGTCTTCTTTGACCCAACAAGACGGACAAAAAGACATTCAAACCGGTTAAATTTTCAAAGAACTGCAACGTGATTCACCAATGCCGGTCAATCTCTTGACCACACGTTAATGGCAAAACAAAATTGGGCTGAATTTCCTTGGTGGTGGGCTGCCTTTGTTGCCCAACCGCCTCCTCCTTCTTCGGCAATTTTGAAACATCGCAGGCAAAAACCTGTCCGCCTGCAAAAGACATTTGAGAAAAGAAAAAACCACAGGCCTTAACCTGTGGCTCAATCAAATCGGAATTTGTCAGGCCAAGTCGTTGGAGATCAAGCCTGGGAACTTGTGATTTCTAAGCTCCTCATCCACCCAAACTAGATCCCACCCCTGCTCGAGGCCATAAATGATGTAGCAGTCCCTTTCAATAGACGTACTTAGGATGTATCCAGCACTCATCATTAAGGTGTTGGCGTCGTTTAATTTGAGGCCCAAAGCAAAGCAAAGTCTAATCACATTGTCTCGTGAAGGCCTCTTTCTCCCACATCTCCAGTCAGAAAATACGCCGCGATTAATAAGGGCTTCGTTGTAGAGATCCGAATCCTTAGTTATGCCTTTTTTATCCATAAAGATAACAACGGTGTCAAAGAATGGTTTTTCTCTAGGCCCGGTGTAGAGGAAATAATTACATGAAGGTTCAAAGATAGAATTTTGAGGAGCCAATGAGTTGGCCGAAGATTCCTTGTAATGCGATCGAACATATTGGTTGATTTCTTCTCTCTTATATCCTTTATCTAATAGAGAACTTAGCCTTAAGAAAACCGTTCTTGTCTGTGAAGACGCGTGATTCAAACCACCGCCAATTTCTAAACTCTGGAAGTTGAATAGTTTAGCTCTTACGCTGCTCTCCTCGCGTTCAAAACCATTGTCCCTTAGCGTTTCAAGCGCCATGGGAATAGATCTTTCCCAATCGCTTTTGTGACCAAAGTAGAATCTTCCTACCAAATATTCTTCTTCCATTGCCCATCTCATGCAGCGCCTCCAGAAGAGTTCTTACAAGAGAGTATACAATCCAAGGCCTGCCTAGACAAAAGGGAACGAAAGCATAGCAAACGTTTAATAGGCGACGTTATAGATGGTAAACGTCAAATCTCTATTTGCTTATGGAAGGGACTATAGCCTTTCCCCTCGAATGAATTCCAAAACCTATTGTTCTATCGTTAAAGATAAGTCGACTAAAAGGCGACTATAGTCAAGATAGAGTCATTTGAAGTCGCAATAAACACTTTTGATCCTAGCTTTGATAACTTTCTCGTTGCATTCGTTACAGCACTTCCCATGGTCTTTAATCGGCCATGGATTGTTTCCATAGCCTTGGGTTTTTCTCCCGCAAATGCAACAAACAAATTTGTTTTCTTTCTTTTTCATACATTCCTCTAGACAAATAATGTCGTGACGAGTCCCACAAGTAAGCCACCAAAAAAATACCTTTAACTCGCCACGAGAACAAAGTAGAAAAAGGGCTTGTGTTATAATAAAAATAGAAACGAGGAAGAATCACAAATGAACGGATATCAAAGACTTGCGATAGCCATCGAAGGCCACCAAAAAGGGGGCTTAACTAAAGAGGGCATCGAAAAGATACTTCCGGATCTTGAAAAAAGCGAATTGGATGTCATTAAGCTCCGCTACGGGCTCGACACTGACGTTCCTTTGAAACGNGAGGAAGTCGCCGANNAACTNAAGATTACGANGGAACAAACCNAAAAACTCGAAGCCTCGGCCATCACGAAACTGCGCCANCCTTCCAGAATAAAGATCGCCAAAGAACAATAAAACAAGTNGGCTTTTTAAAAGGAGACATGAAAAAATGTCTTCTTTTTTATTCCCTGATTGCCACATTTTTAGAAAATCGTTGTTAGAAAAAACNCGCTCTTATCGAGGAATTANTCATAATTCTGTGTTTTTTCCCTTACATAGAGGATAAAATTACCGGAAAGAGGAGTATTTATGGGGTTTGCAAATTTTGCAAAAGGGCAGATTAGCAATGCTTTTATGCCGACCTATGGTTTTGTTTACGGCGGGAAGTACCGAAACGCCTGGGTGGCTTTGCCGTGGAAGCATTTTTCGCCGCAAAAGGATCTGGCTGCAGTGGTAAACGATCCTACTACGGATCCGCATTCGGCCGACACCATCGAGTTCTGGGCTCAGTTTAAGCCCGGCAGCGATGGCGTTCGAGAATGGTTTCTTGCTGGATTCCTCGAATTATCTTTATGGGTTGGACGCTTCTCTCAGCGGAAGCGTTTCTCTTCCTTCAAAGACGGCCATGGTGGTGGGCTGTGCCTTCGCCAAGCCGAACACGACGATTACCTCGATTCGTCTTCCCGCCAGTGCCAAGATTGGCATCGAGGCGGGGATTGCCTCCTATAATTTGACTTCTTTGGCTTCCTTCGTCGCCTTGGAGGGGAGCCCCTATATCAACGGCGCCCATGGCACCCTTCTCTGGAGCTCGAGCGTCGGCAAGGCGACGATCCTCATTCCGCCTGCCCTCGAAGGCTTCAGCCTCACGAATCCGTTTGTGTTTGAGGACACGACCGTGGTGGGGCGGCTGGATTCGCTTTATAAGCACACCGCGATCCCGGCGATCAGCCTTCCGAGCACGGTGACCTCTTTGACCAGCAACGTTTCTTTGAAAGACGTCCTCCAAAGAATCACCCTGACGAATAGCGAGAAGGTCGTGACGGTGGCCGCTTCAACCCTGGCGAATTTCGCCAGTACGATCGAAATCAAAGTCCCGGCTTCTCTCGTCAATTCTTATCAAGAGGCGGATGGCTGGAAAACCATCGCCGCGAACATCAGCGCGATCTAATTCTTTCGTTTGAAAATAGGCGCCTTCGAGCGCCTATTTTTTACCGGTTTCTTCTTTCGATGTCGTTCCCTCGGGGCTGGAAATTCGTTTCATGGCCTTTTTGGATTGGACGTAGAAGAGGACGGAGGTGAAAGTGACCGCCAAGAAGTCGGAGATCGGCTCGGCCAGATAGACGGCGTATTCGGGGTTGTCTTTCCACAGCAAAGGCAAGAGATAGATCAGGGGGATCAGGAGAATGAATTTCCGCATGATCGCCGCGGCCAAAGAGCTTTTGGCATCGCCGATCGCCGTGAAGGTTTGCTGGCAGGCGATCTGGATCCCGAATAAGCCAATCGAGGCGGCGTAGATCCGCGCGGGAACGATCAAGTGGTTGATGAGGCCCTCGTCGGAAGTGAAAATCCGCGCAAATCCCGCCGGGAATGCCATGAGGAAGGCCCAGAAGAGGGCGGAGATCGTGACACTCACGAAAAGGAGATAACGGAAAGTCTCTTTGACCCGCTCGGCGTTTTTGGCGCCGTAGTTATACGAGATGATCGGTTGGGCGCCTTGGCCTAAGCCCGTGAGAGGCAGGAAAGCGAGTTGGACGAGCGAGAAGAGAATCGTCATCGTCCCCACCGCGATGTCCCCGCCGTATTTTTGAAGCGAGAAGTTGAAGCTCACGGTCAAGATGCTTTCGCTGATCTGCATGAGAAAGGTGGCGCTCCCAAGGAAAAGGAGGGAGCCGATTTCCTTCCAATCGGGTCCCATAAGGGCGAAACGGAGCCGCCAAACGCTGCGCTTGGAGAAGAGGAAGGCGACGACCCAAACGCAGCTCACCGCCTGGGAAATAATGGTGGCCCAAGCCGCCCCTTTGACCCCCATGTTGAAAACGAAAATGAACAAAGGATCGAGGGCGATGTTGAGCACGGCGCCGATCAAGACCGAAAGCATCGCGGTGGTGGTCTTGCCCATCGCCGAGATGAAACAGTTGAGGCCGAGCGTCAACTCGACGAAGAGCGTCCCCAAGGCGTAGATGTTCATGTAATCAAGGGCGTAGTCGATCGTTTTCTCGCTCCCGCCGAAAGCCAGAAGCATCGGCCGGTTGAACAATAAAAGGAGGCTGGTCAGAAGAATCCCGAGAAGCACTAAAAGCACCGTGGAATTCGCCAGGATTTTCTCGGCTTTGGCATTGTTTTTCTCCCCGGAGGCAATCGAAGCTCTCGGCCCGCCTCCGCTCCCGACGAGATAGGCAAAAGCCGAGACCGCGAGGATTAAGGGGGTGCAGATGCCCAAAGCCGTCAGCTGGATCGCCCCGCTCTCGGGGATATGGCCGATGTAGATCCGATCCACCAGGTTGTAAAGCATATTGATGAGCTGGGCAAGGATCGTTGGGATGGCCAAGCGGAATAAGAGTTTTTTGACGTTCCCCGTTCCGAGGATATCATTCGTTGGCGTGGACATTTTGACTCATCCTTTCGATCAGGGTTTTGAAGAGGGCGATCTCTTCGGGGCTGAAATCTTTGAATAACGAAGCGAAATAATCTTTTCGCATCGCGTCGATCTTTTTTAAAAGAGGGTCCGCCTTGCCTAAGAGGCGGAGATGGCTTTTCCGCTGATCGAGCGGATCCTTCGTTTTGGAAAGATAGCCTTTTTCCTCGAGGGATTTCACCGCCATTGAGACATCGCCTTTCGATAGCGAAAGGAGCCGGACGATATCCGAGGGGCTATCGAGCCCTTCGTTATAGCGGAGAAAGGAAAGGATTTTGCCTTCGAGGGTCGTCAATCCTTCGCCTTTGCTAAGGAGGGCAATTCGGCTTTCGTAGCCCTCGGAGACGCTTTTGAGGAGCGTGAGCAGTTCGCTGTTGAAATTCATAAAAGGTTCTTTTTAGAACTATATGAGTATAGCAGACTCCTGCCCTTATGCAATCTCATTCGGTTTCTAGGAAACAAAAAGCCTCCGTCTTTTTTCTTGAAGACAGGGGCGATTTGGCTATTTCTTGAACAGGACGCTCAAGGCGAAGACGGGTTTGCCCTCGACTTTTCCTTGATAGTCTCGTCTCTCGTCACTGAGCTTGGAAAGGATCTCCATGCTCTTGCCGAGCGTGGTCTCGCTCGAGAAGGTCATCTGGAATTCGGAGGGGGTATGCGAGGAATAAAAGGCGAAATCATCGCTATCGAGGGCGAAGTCCACGTAACGGATATTGTTCATATGGCCATTGAAATCGAGGTCGCTATTGCGGACGAGGCGGTTCTCTTTGACGCTTAAGCCCTCAAGGACTTGCCGGGGTGGCCAGCTCAGTTCGCCCTCTTCGTGGATGGCGGCGATATCAACCCCATTGGCGGGCGGAATGGTGGGCTGATGATTGGCGTGGTCAAGGACCGCCCAAAGAGAGATCCCTCGGACGATGATCGCGCCCTTTTCGTCATAGACGATGTAGTGGCGGGGATAGATGAAGGCTTTGGTGACGCCGGGGAAGGTTTCGATCGTGATCTTCTCGTTCGCCGAAGGCCAACGGCTGATCTGGAAATGATAGCTCATCACCACCCAGTAAAGATTCTTCGCTTTGAGGGTTTCGACCCCTTTGCCGAGGAAGGCGCTTCCGCCGATGGAGACTTCTTGGATCAATCGGAGAAAAGAAGCGATCCGCAAAGCGCCGTTAGGGAGGCAATACGATTCGCTGATCGGACTCGTTAAACTGAAGTTATTTTTATCAGGACTCATGGGATATATTATAGCGAATCAAAACCTTGCTTCCTTTCTTTTTTGCCGTGGTTTCTTTTTCGGCTCCGAAAAGATCTTTTTCCGGGGCTCATTTCATCGAGGGGATCGAAGAAGCCTTTAAGCGCGGATTGCGCGGGATATTTGTCCGCGGGATGGTGTCTTTATCACGAAAAAGCGCCCATCGTCTTGCTTTCAAAAAGGCTCAACCGGGGTTTTCTTGCCCAAGAACGCCAATAGCCGGGCGTCTTCGGTATCATCGAATACCGTTTTCGGATCGCCTTGGAGCCGAATGACCCCGCCATCGAAGAAGAGGACGCGATCGGCGACGTTTTTCGCGAAGCTCATCTCGTGGGTGACGACGATCATCGTCATTCCTTTTTCGGCAAGGGCGTTACATTCCGGCTAAATTCGCTTCCTAGAAATGAAAAACATCCTTTTCGCCTTCCTGTATCGTCGGTCTTACCCACGAACATTTTATGGAGGAGCAACCTATTTCTATTTTTTGTCTAGCTTAAGTTCTCTCTTGAATTTGTAGTATGAGTTCCTTGCGCATCCGCAAAGTTTCATCACATCGGGATCATCTAAAGATCCACCAAAGTCTTTGGAGTGTTTCAAAATAACGGCTTTACAAGCAATCGATTTTTTGGTTACTAAAGTTGTGCCTTTCGTCAAACCGATTTTCTTTCCTGCCCTTCGGCTTTCCCTCATCCCCTGGCTAATACGAGAATGGAGGTCTGTAACTTCCTTTTCGGACTGATCAAAAGCCGCCTTAATTTGTTCCTCGGCGAGTGACATAAGCAGCCTGTTGATTAAGTCGATGTTCCCTTTGAAATAATCATCGACCGCCCGACTTCCTGTTTCTACGGATAAGGTTAATAGGTTCTTTTTGGTCGAATCAAAAACGGCGGTGTTTATTAAGGGCTCATTAAGAAAGACCAGCCTAACTCCGGATTGGTATAACCGCTTGTAATCATTAAAACCTTCGGCAGCGTTCCTGGACATTCTAGAAACCGAGTCAAAAACAACCGTATCGCCGATTTGAAGCGAATTCACTAACTTGTCCCATAGCGGTCTGTCTTGGGTTGTCCCGGTATAAAACTCCCTAAGCAGGGTTGCACTTGGATACGATTCTCTTATGTTTGTTACTTGACGATCAATTCTCTGGTGATTGGTGCTAACGCGACAGTATCCATAAATCATTCGATATCTCCTTTAAGTATTGAAAGAACCTAAACTAACTTCCAATACTCAAATTATGCCGCCAACAGGCCTATTTGTACGTGATTTTTGGTACAAAATTTAAAGGCATTCTTTTGATATGCGTATCTAGAATAAAACCCTAGATGGCATTGAACCACGAAGGGCAAAGACAGACGTAATAAAAGGAAACAACAAGTGGCCAAAAAACTTCACGCTTTACCGTATATATAGAATGCGGCTGGGATTGGGTTTGCGTTGCGGAAAAGAAGGAGGTGGGAGGCGTCAGACGCAAGGGTTTCGACGCAACGGAACCAATGGATTGAGGTCGCGTAATGGAAAGCAAGGAGAAAATATGGTGAAAATTGATGCGGCCGTGAAGGCCAATCAACTCCTAAATGATCACTACATCAGGCTCAGTAGACCGATGATAGCAATCTTTGGGAGTCTTGATGTTGCAGTTTATCTCTGTGAACTGATGTCCGAGTACATGTATTGGACCGTCCACAACGGACTAAACGAAGATGGTTATTTCTACTGTACCCACGAGTTCATGAAAGACCAGACGGGATTGGGGGCCTCCGAACAACGAAAGTCCTGTAAAAAATTAGAGGAGTATGGTGTCATAACCAAAAAGAAGGTTGGGATGCCCTCAAAAAACTTCTTTAGATTCGAGGTCGCAGGTTTAGAAAAACTTGAATTGGAGATGGGAAAATACAAGAACAAATTCAAAACAAGTCAAAAGGACCAAAACTTAGAGGTCATGGCAAAGTTCCCGTCATTCTTGGTGGGTCAAGACGAGTCGAGTCACACCCAAACGAAAGATCTAAAAGGTAGATACGTCTTCTAGAGGTGTGCAAGCGCTTCGCAAAAGTTGCGGGCGCTTTTTTGTTGCCCACGCAAGTAATGTATTTTTAGAACGACAATCATTCAAAAACACAATGACAATCGTTAGAAAAGTGAAAGACATGCGTGCAAAAAATGAATGCAAATAATAATAAATAAATAAAAATAAATAAAAGATAAAAGGGCAAAACGACTTTCTAGAAAACCGACAGCACTAAAAAATAAGACTTTCCAGCAAAACACTAGTATAAAAATCAGCTTCAGAAAACATTACTAAAACGGAGACAGGTTAAAACGTTAATAGAAACCAAAAGCGATCAAGTCCAAAAAATAAAAAACATACGTCCGAGCGTATGTTGGTTATTAGACTATCAAGACATATCTAGCCCATTCGATAGATTCAAATAATTTAGCTAATATCTTTGAATCAACCGAACGTTCCTAATAAAACAATCTATTGCCTATTAGTTGGCTAAATTATTTGAGCCTAAGTGCTCGAGGGAAACATATGAGAAAAAACGAAAAGTTGAAACTGTTAGAAACGACATCAAGATTCGATGAAGTCGCTAACCTAATGAATCAAAAGGAATTATCGAAATTCGCCTCGTGCGTAGCCTGATTCCAGATTCATAACCACAACGACTATTTACTTCACGAAGAGGGACAATTCCCTTTTTTATTCGACATTGCCATCAGGATTAGAAAAAAGGAAATCTATGAACATAGCCCGTACTTGAGGGAAAGCCTAGTTAACTATATGGATAAAACGAAAGCCGGACCCTGAGCGGACAAAAGGCTTTTTGAAATAGCAAAGGCATGCTACCTAAATAAGCCGGATAAAGAAATTTGCCAAATAGCGATCAAACCACCCGATTCAGCGAAGCCCAACCATGTTGGGAGCCGCGAAGAAAGACCGAAACAAGAGGAGAATTAATGAAAGAAAAAGACGATACCTGTATTGCAACATTCAATGTCTTTTCATTCAAACTGATGAAATATCTAGATGAGAGGGGATTCAAGTTCATCGGAACCAAACAGATGAGCGAGGACCCGAGCAAAACGATATTTTGGTACAAAGATTCGCCAGAAATAAGGAGAGCGGTCAAAGACTATACGAGTAGTTGAACGGACAAATTTAACAAAGGAAATTAAAATGGAAAACCAAGAAATTAGAGAAACGATGCAAGAGGGGAAAGCGCAAAAGAAGCCCATTGTCCAAGATTCAAAAAATCCAAAGAAACTGGAGATTGTAGGCATCGCAAGAGCTTTCGGTGATGACAAAAAAGATTATTACGTCGGCAAGGACGAAAATGACCATTATTACTTATTTGCTGGAACCGTCATGGACTGGCAAATCGATCCTGTATGGTATTCCGATGATATGTGGAACTAAAGCGACATAAATATGAAGATGGGTTGCTGACCGGATGGCCAAGAAACGGAAAGAATCGATCCTGAGCAATCATTGGAGAGACTAATCGACCAAGGCATGGAGTCTTGGCTGCTCAATGAAGGTGAGGAGCGGCGCAACCTCATCGAATGGGGCTGCTATCCCGAATCAATGTGGAACTTGCTTCCTTAGTCAATTGTCTGACTTTTGGAAAGTTCCTAAGCGATTTGTCTCTTAAACCCAACGCCCCCGCAACAAACGCTTTGCTTATCCTAGCCCCCGGATTTGTTTCGAGGGCTTTTTTTATTGCCTCATTAAATCGAAGACAATACGCATCGTCAATCACGGCCCAGTTTGTCTTTTTTGGCCTGAATCTTGCGTTCTTATTCGGTTCTTTATCATAGGCCCCCATCAATACTTCTCTTATTACCTCGTGGCAAACGTTCTTAGAAATGGCGATCTGGGCAACCGAATGGCCCTGTTCGTACATTTTTCTTACGTCCTTGTCAAAAGACTCCCAGCGACAACCTGGATAGCCTTTTTGGGCGCATAAGTCTTCGGCCCGTATCCCCTGAAAAAAGGCAACGAGCGCCAGGTCGTATGGATTGAAAGATAGGCCTCTGTAGATTCGAGATATTCTCCGTTTCGTTAAGTGAAATTCCAATAGGTCGCGATAGAATCCATTCATCTTGATGGATAGGGCGTCCAAATCTTTTCTCTCGCCCCTTTCGCTGCAAAATTCATCGTCCAACACGCCTGTCAAATATGCTCCAAACGACCTTTGATTTTCGAGGTCGAATGGTTGATCAAAAATATCACTAACATAGCGGGCGATCATGAAGTTAACATCATTCTCTTCTCGTTGCCGAACCTCGTGCGAGCCAATCAAAAGTTCCAAAGGCGTGAAGGAAGAATCAACGGCTTTAACTGCCTTGATTTGTGTGCTGACTAAATCACACCCGTGTTTCCAACAAACACGAATCGAGGGCATGCAGTGTTTAACATGGATATACGATTCCCCAAATTCTTCTCTATCCTCATCTACGCATTTAGGGCAATACCTAATACAGTTTCTATCTAACACCTTAGCTTGAAGAAGGTTTGCAAGTTTAGGCATGTTGGTCATCGCAAAGGCATAGGCATTGCTGCGGCGGTCTAACGGAAGAAATCTAGCATAATAATTAAAAAGAGTGTGTTTTAGAATGAGATCCTCAAAAGAAACATAGGTGCTCATTTCNTTCTTGAAACCCTCGTTGAGTCGATTAATAAAATTCGGGTCTGGATACTCATTGGGNCTTGCNAGTGCTTCTTGGACAAAGCCCTCATGNAANACNAANCCTCCGTGAGCGTATTGTCTNGCAAGNTAAGAATANGCCGTTTCNNCNGGATAGATTCTTTCTATTTTCTTTATCATAATTTCACGTATTCNANGGAAATAACATCTTTAAGAACCATAATCATCCCTGTGGGCTCGCCGGTCGCGTTTTGAGAGGCTTTTTGGAACAAGCTGGGCATTTTGTTAACCAACCGATTTTCGCTTCCTAAATCAATCGTTTCTTTTATAGGCTGATGTTTGGCTTCTTGGCTTTCTAAAAACGGAATCATATTGCTAAAGTTTTCTTGAAAGACTTTCTCAAAAAGGCCAAGACTTAGTTCTTCAATCCCCGTGCTGATTGCGTAACGTTGCGTCTCCACGAATAATCCGACCAGCAGTGCTGGAATCCCATTAGACGCTTTAAACAAATATCTGGCGATTTCTGCATTGAATTGTACTTTCTTATTCGTATATTGATATCCAAAAAGTGTAGATGCGAAATGATAATAATATTCGCCATATTCCATTTTCTTTAAAGAAATACCAATAGCTCTCCGGCTCATGTATTCTTTGGCTTCAAAATATTGGTTTGCTGATTCATTCCCGACAAACCCGATTGCGATATTGGATTGATTGACAAGCTGAGTTAGATAGTTGATCAAAACGGCGCCTTTGTAGCTTTCGTTCGCCACCCGTTCTATTTCATCGATAATCAAAACGGCAACATGATTTATTAAAACGTTAGCTACGGTAGCCAACAGCATGTCGACCGTAGTTGTGACCCTTTTGTTAAGTAAGAAAAAATTCGTTCCGATTTGAGAATCCACTTGCTGGAGAATCGAATAAAGAAGGCTTTTAAAACTGCCATCAGCTACGGCCTCAACCACAAGCACAGGGATGATTTCGCGATGTGGATCGTCCTGGACGAGAACCTTGCCTCCACAAATCAAATCAATGCACCTTTGAACGCTGGAACTCTTCCCCACACCGGCACATCCCGTAATTTTGAATGATTCTAGGCCCCCAATGACACCGTATCGTTTCAGGCCCTTAATCACACGGAAATTGTCGTTAAGAAGAATTATCTCGGGTTTAGTATCCTTCTTCTCTAACGACCCCAGAATGGCCAAATAAAGCCTGTTATAAATATCGATAGCCCCAGGACTTGGAATATAGATTTTATAAATATCAAGGAGGGCTTGAAGTCTTTCGGAAGGATCGCTTAAGTCTTTTTGATATGAGGGGAAAACAGCCATCGCGTCGATAAGCTCTTGCCCAACAAGAAATTTATTTAGTTGGCCTTTAAGATCCATCTTCTATTTGCCTTCTTTCTTGATTTCAATCGTCCGGTTTTCTTTTGCGTGTTTAACTTCAGTGTGGATGTTCGGCTTCGATTTCGATATTAGGTCAAGCTCTCTAGTGAGATTTATCGCGCCTTGTGTTTCCAAAGTCTGTGCTTCACGCTGATCCTTAGCCTTCATCGCATAAAATTCCTTAACAAACGAAATTGTTTTCCCATCAAAAAAACGCTCAATCAATTGGAAAGGTATGTAATTTCCTTCCTCAAACAAGTAAACAACCCCAACGTTGGCAGGATCATAAGCCACAACACAATTCCCGCCCTTAAGAAACCGTTCAGTAAAACTGCCATTTCGATATCTAAGTCGATTCACATAAAGACCATCTCTTTTAAATATCCCTTTGGTTCTAGGAAGCAAAGACATTTGGATTTCAATTTTTGTGACGTCAATGACGTTATCTTTATGATTCCGCAGCGACCAACTCCACAGCTCATTCGCAAAAGGCTTCACCTTTCCGACTGCCTCGGGTGGAAGATCGATTGCTCTTTTGGTGTTGTAGTTGACGATGCAGAGCAAAAGTATTTTTTCGAACTCGTCTATGGTGAATGTTGCTTTTTTCCGATAATCGACTCCACCTCTTTCTTGATAGTCCTCAAAAATGACACCCTTCGTGGCTAATTCTTTTTTAAACGAGGCCTGAATCAAATCAAAAAACTTCTCGACCGCTCCTTTTAGTTCGGGGCGATACGGAGGCAAATTTACTATCGAAACACCCAGATCCGAAAGCTGTGAGAACTGTTGCGAGGCGTACTCTCTTCCGAGGTCTGTTATGAAAACGTGGGGAAGAGAACGGCAGTTCCACTCTTCTTCTTTGATGTTAATGCCGAATTTCCTACACCAGTCCGTTTTGTCCTCAACGAGATTTAAAGCCAGCCTTTCCAACGACTCAACGCCACCAGTCAAGCCCAAAGAATAGCCCAAACACATTGAACTATAGGCATCGACACACGCGGCGAGTATTGGCCGCCCAATTAGTTCGCCTTCGTCATTAACCAAAAAAATATCACACACAGTAGAATCAAACATCCCGTATCCAGCCGAAGGGCAAAAACTTCTTATCCCTTCGCCCAACAAAGGTCTGTGATTCCTCATGTAGTCCCCTCTTCCGTCTCTAGAAATAATTAAATTCTGTTGTTTCACGGTCTTTAGAAAGAAGTATTGAAACTGACGAAAGGATGGCGCTTCTGCAACTAATATCCCTGCAGAATCGCAATATTTATCTTTTAACATACGTCTGAATGCCGCCTTTAGAGACAGTTTTAAGGATGTGAAATAAAATTTGTTCAAAGCCCAGCGGAAGTTTTTTTCATTCTGGCTCAGTGGTCTTAGCTTTCTTTCCTGAGGCGCCAAAATCGACAAGTTCATAAACGCAAGATAATCACAAAGCCAGGACCGAATTGTCGCTTTGCTTATTCCGTGTCGGTTTGAAATATAAGAAATCATTCTAGACCGTTCCTCTTTGGAGCCAGAAAGAGGAACAATCGGGGAGATTAACGCATATCGTTGTCGGGCCGTTTTCCGCCTCGCTTCAGTTATATCCTCAAACTTTGGCAAATCAGGCGCCGCTCGTTTCAACAATTCAGTTTCCTCACACCTTGAAGCCCCTACCAAGGTGGATTCGCTAACCCAAAAAGGCATGCTCTTTCTAAGGCAATCGATGACAAGCAGCCCATCCATGGAATCGACTTCAACAACTCTAACTATGGTGTTTTTAAAAAACAGGAGATCATTTTCCATCAAGCACAATCCCCCAGTCTTGAACCCCTCTCGAGAGCCAATAATTTCTGCTCGCGTCTAACATTGAGCATGTTTTTGGCTTGGAGAGTTTACTCAAAAAGACACACTCACGAACCATGATCGACCCATCCGATTTGATACAGTAAAAATCGGTTGTATAGGTTCCTTTCAGCTCGCAATCGATGGGAACGTTGCATTTCATTTCTAAAATATCAGACCGTCGATCCAATTCCTCACCATAGCGAAGTTGGATGTCGTTATACGCGTAGAAAATAACTTTACTTTTAGCAAGCCTTTTCTTCGTTGTTAGCGTATGACTCCCTTTGTTTCTCATAAAAAGCATCCTTTTTAGAACTTCAGTTGTATTTTTTAGATTCCCCGAAACTAAAATTCTTCTATTTTTAACATCGAATCTTCTAAATCATGTCGCATATCTTCTAAAAAGGGAGCAGGTTAACCAAACCAATATGTGATGGGACAAGTCCGTTTTTCCAAAAAGGGACGCCTGCTGTAAACCTCTCCCACCATGCCGAAAAGGCCGCCCCCGGAAATCCGCGTGGCACGGTTGCTATACCTACGAAGGAAGAACCTACGGGAGTCGATACCGTACGGCGGTCGCCCACCGTAGCCGCACCCGTAACTGGCCAACTGCTACAAGGAGTGCCTTCTCCTATTGTAGGCGCTTCAGAACGAGAAGGGCTGCTACTTTCTGCTCTTCATTTTTTAGCTAACTTTTGAGCCGGCATTTTTGCGGCTCAAAAATAAAAGATCCCGTTTTTCTTGCCCCTGACCAGATAACTATTCACCCTCCCAACGAGCTCTCGGACTGGTACCGCGAAACGAGGGTCACCGTTTCGTGTCTACTGCTTTTGCCTTTGAAACAAACGAATATGGGGGAGCAGTATTATATTAATACTGGCGGAGATCCTTCCTTATCTCCGCGTGTATGAGAATACCAGTGTGCGAATCGCTCCACTGGGACTCTGGTTTTGATCCTCCACGTTTAGCTTACTTCTTCATGCTCTAGTACATATAAGAGAGGCGCTGCGAACTACTACGGCGCTTCTTCTTACTCTAGCGGTTCGAGGTTCCCTAGGAACTCAGATTATTCCGGTTCCAGTGGCTACAGTTCCTCACCCCGCAGTTTCTGAAGCGAATAGGCTAGTTCTTTGTTTGGTTTCCAATGATGCAGCACGAGTTTCACTCACGACTTCGTCGACGGGAATTCCTCAAGAGTTCTAATCGCTTCGAGCCTATTGTATTGCAGTAGGCGGTGGAACTTAGGTGGTAAACTGGTTCCTGGATTCTGACTTACTAACCCCCTAACTTAGAAATTTACGAATTATGGCACAATAAGAGTTAGCCTGCAAACCTGCTCTCTGGGCCTTAACGCCGTTTTGGTGAAGGCCTTACCCGCCAACGAAGGAAAGCGCTAACGGGGCAGCTACTGGTTGATCGTTTTTGTCGGCCTTACCAAGGTTTTTTGTGAAACAAGTACTTGCAAAGCAAGAAGCCTGGTCTCTCGCCTCTTACAACAATTCAAGTGGGCGTTTCCGGGAGCGAACAGGCGCCAGGTTCCCGCAGGCAGGGAGTTTAGTCGCGTTTATGTGATCTTTGGCTGTTGGTCCGTTCAGTCGCCAGCCAAAACCTTCAGTAACGGCTACTTACAAGCTCAAGGAACTACGGCTTTCCGAAGCGTTCGAGTCCTGTTTGAGCGCCTTAATGTGGAGGCCTATTTCGACGAGGCCTCAAGCGGACGGGTGTTCTCTTCTTTGTTCTGTCGCCTTTAGAACTGAGGTAACTTACAAAGCTACTAACTAGAAGGTAAGATTTTTGTTTCTTTACCTTAGCGTCTCAATACAAGTTCTTTTAACTTTCTGCCTCCTTTTTTCCATGACGATGAAGTGGTCTTGAGGTGCAGGTTTATACACCTGATGTTCCTATAGCTTAATGAGGAGGGTCTAAAAACAATTAAGGCCATACCATTCTAGCGAGGCGCGTCGGTCTGGACCGGTGAACGCGGGTTCCCATAGTCGCGCTTAATCGGTTCCGGCAGTTCTTACGGCGATATACCCAAATGGAGGGACTCGGCCCTGTTTTCATCTAAACAACACCCTGTCCTGCTTCAGCAAGAAGGCTTACCCTGCCGCCCTTAGGCAAAGAGTTTTGACTGGGCTTTGTTCTAGCCAGCTTTCCCGGCCCAGATAAAAAGTTACGCAGGCAAGGACCCGGCAAGAGCCGCCGGAACCGCTAAACAGGGAAGGACCCGCATTGCCCTGGCGGCATCGCCGCAGTCCGGGGTATTCACGGCCCAGCTTTCCCTCGACCCTCCCGGAATGCAGCGGACCGAAAAGCACATACGGCCCCGCCACTCCGCATGTAATCCCATAAAGAGTAAATTGGAGTTAGTTCGTATCACCATAGTGCTCAATGTTTGTGTCTGCATTACACTACCCCTGTTAGGCAAAAAGCGGGGCTTAATGTCTCTTCACATGGCCCTACGACGGACTGCGACATTTGCGCGTAGAACGGTGCCCCCNTGATTGAGACGGCCTTGGACCGCGACAAGCGAGCCTTTGCGGGTGAACTTAACAACATTCTCCGCTCTCTGTCCGAAGAACGAAACGTTCATGAACAAAGTGTTTTTTGAACCATCCGGCTGTTTGTAGTTGTCATCGACGGCAATCGCGAAGGAAGCAACCGCCATTCCGGAAGTGGTTTTGCGCAATTCCGGGTCTCTCGTCAAACGTCCGATTAGAATAACACGATTAAGCATTTAAAGATTCAATCCTCCAATCATCAGTCTTAGTCTTGGTCAATGGTGATCAAGTGGCGGATGACGTTTGTATCGAGCTTCGCTAATCTTGAGAACTCCTTAAGGGCAGCTGCTTCAGCACTCACTTTGAGCACGACGTAGTAACCTTTGGTTTGTTTCTTGATCGGATAAGCGAAGTCTTTGACGCCCCACTCCTTGACATCGGTGACCTTGGCCTTATTAGACTCAAGGATCCCTTGGAGCTTGGCGATCTCATTCTTCTTCGCGGCATCATCAAGCGTCGCGGAGAGAATATACATGATCTCGTACTTCTTCATTCGATTTGCACCTCCTAGTTTTGGTCTCAGGGTCACCTCGCTAAGCGTGTGACCATAAGAGTATGTGCGCCTCTATTCCTTCCTAGAGGCGGTCATAATTATATTATGACGAGGGGGTATAAGCAAACAAAGTTTCCGTTTTCGTCATCTGTGCTTTGCCACTGGGAGCAAAGCGCCATGGTCAGGCTCTCGAGCAACCCTCCCACTTATCAATAGACCAGTCCCCGTTCTTTTTGCCCTAGAAAATAAAAACTCGGCGTTTTTACGGCCGAGTTTTCAATCGATTTTTTACTTCTCGTCTTTCATCGTCGGGAAGAGCAAGACTTCGCGGATGTTATCCTCTTCCGTGAGGAACATCGTCAACCGGTCAATGCCCACGCCGATGCCACCCGCTGGCGGCATGCCATAGCTGAGGGCATCCAAGAAGGAAGCATCCATATCGTTGGCTTCCGCGTCGCCCCGTTTCCGAGCGGCGAGCTCGGCCTCAAAGCGTTCCTTTTGGTCGAACGGGTTATTGAGTTCGCTATAAGCGTTTCCGAATTCGGTGCCGCAAATAAAGAGCTCAAAACGATCAACAAAGCGGGGATCTGCAGTCTTTTTGGTTAACGGAGAGACTTCGATCGGGTAGGTGTGAATGAAAGTCGGTTGAACCAAAGTTTCTTCGACTAACTCATCGAAGAAGGCCTGTTGAATGTAACCAACACTGTTCCACGAAGGCTGTAACGGGACGTTGAATTTCTTGGCTAACGCCACCGCTTCTTCGTAGGTCATATGCTGTTTGAAATCGACACCGCATTTTTCTTTGATGGCCTCGGCTTGATCGACCCAGGCGAACGGTTTCGACACATCGACATCGTGACCGTTGAACTTAAAGACATCTTTGCCGACAACGTTTTTGGCCAGTTCATGGAAGAGTCCTTCAAGCCAATTGCGCATATCGCTCAAATCGCCATAAGCCTGATAAAGCTCAATCGTGGTAAATTCCGGGTTATGTTTCGCATCGATACCTTCGTTGCGGAAGATACGGCCGATTTCATAAACGCGGTCAATGCCTCCGACCATGCACTTCTTGAGGTTGAGCTCCGTGGCAATACGGAGATAGAAATCCTTATCAAGGGCGTTGAAATGAGTGATGAACGGCTTAGCGGCCGCACCACCGATAATCGGGCTGAAAATCGAGGTTTCGACTTCAACGAAGCCTTTTTCATCGCAATATTTTTGGATGCCACGGACGATGCGCGGGCGCATTAAGGCGACCCGCCGCGAATCATCGTTGACCATCAAATCAAGATAGCGTTTCCGATAACGATCTTCCGGATCAGTCAGACCATGGAATTTCTCCGGGAGCGGTTTTAAGCATTTGGTAATGTGGGTGTATTTATTAACCCGAATGGTCAATTCGCCAGTGCGGGTAAGCATTAAAGTGCCTACTAAACCGACGATATCGCCAAGATCAGCTAACTTAAAAACGCTATAGTCATGCTCGCCAATGACGTTGATACCAATCCAAGCTTGGATGGTGCCGTATTCATCTTTGAGGTTGACGAACGAGGCTTTGCCCATCCGACGAATGGCAACCAAACGGCCGGCAACATTCACTTCGGGGTTTTGCGCGGTTAATTCTTCGGCAGTTAATTTGCCATATTTATCACGCAAATCGCAAATCCGATCCTTCCATTCGTACCGAGCGCCAAAAGGATCGACGCCCAGTTCGACATACTTCGGCAATTTGGCTTGCCGAGCTTCTTCTTGGTCGTTTAACGAGACCTGGGGTTGGGCCGCTTCTTGAGCGGGCTTCTTTTCTTCTTTTTCTTCCATGTTTTCTACCTCACTTATCCGTGTGCGTTGATAGTCTAGACCTTAATCGAACAAAAAACGAGATACAGAAGGCTTAATGCCTTCCCGTCACCGCTTTGTAGGCTCCGACAATGCCATCAAGGATCTCGAGATGACCAAAGTCTTTCGGATAAACAAGATTGACTTCACGAATCATCGCCAAACCCTCAATTGGCAGCAAAACCAATTTATGATCTTTTTCTTCGTCTAAGCAAGCGGACTTAGCCAAAACCGAGACACCGATGTTCTTCACCACAAGTTCCTTAATGGTCGCGATATTATCAGCTTCGAGAATGACGTTGAGGTCATCAAGGGACAATCCTTGGCTATGCAATGAGGCTTCAAAAAGCTGACGAGTACCAGAGTTAGCGCCCCGAATGATCATTTTTTCTTCTTCGAGCTCCTTGATGGTCACCATGCTCTTCTTCGAAAGGGGGTTTCCAGTGCCCACGGCCAACACCAAGGAATCGGTATCGAGAAGGAGCGAGGAATACCGTTTATCGATATTTCGACCCTCAACCACAATCAAATCCACGTCATAATCTTCCAGTTTCTCATAAAGGTTCGTTATGCTGTCAGAAAGAATTGTTATGCGTAAACCCTTAGTGTTATAGGCGTAATTCGCGAGGGCTTCGCCCACGGTCGAGCTCTCAGCGGTATGGGTGATCCCAACAACCAAAGAAAACATGTTTTTCTTCGAATCGGCAATCCGCTGTTCCTCGGTTTGATATAAGGATTTAACCCGCTTGGCGTAGCGAATAGCAATCACGCCTTCAGGCGTAGGTTTTAATCCACTTTCGGTTTTATTAAAAATCTTAATTCCCAGTTCTTCTTCCAAGGCTTTGATGTGTTGAGAAACCGCGGGTTGAGTCAGCGAGAGAGATTGAGCCGCTTTGGTAAAGGATCCAAGCTCACTTACTGCGATTAAAGTTTCAAGTTTATTATCAATCATAAAATTCTCCTTTATAAGTTTTCGTTATGGTTTCCATAAATTAAATAATAACATTTTATGGCAAACGCAGCCACAATAGGGCAACGCTCCGAAAAGAAGCGGTTCCGAAAAAAGGAGTCCCCTCGACCATGTTTTCTTTTGCGCAAATTTCCATTCCCGTTTTGGCGGGAACAAATTGGAATTTATACCAGTACTACTCAAGTTATGGTGAAGTTTCCACGGTCTTAATCGGCTTAGCCATCATCCTTTTTACCGGTTTCCTAGTTACTCGATTAACTAAACTCTTAAAACTGCCTAACGTTACCGCTTATATTGTGGCGGGCATTCTCTTAGGACCCTGGGTCTTAGGCGCCGTTCAACCGGACATTATTTCTCATATGTCCTTCATATCCGATGTCGCGTTGTCCTTCATCGCCTTTGGCGTCGGTCGTTATTTCTCAATCGCAACTTTAAAGGCTACGGGCAAGAAAGTCTTCCTTATTACGATATTGGAGTCCGTTTTTGCAGGGATATTGGTGACTTTGGTCATCGGATTCTGCTTCCCGGATAAAGGCTGGAGCTTCGCTTTGCTCCTTGGCGCCATTGCCACAGCGACCGCCCCGGCATCGACGATGATGACGATCCGACAATACCAAGCCAAAGGCGAGTTCGTCAACATTCTTCTCGAAGTTGTCTCGCTTGATGATGCCGTTTGCCTGATCTGCTACACCTTAGCAATCACCGTGATTAATTCCACTCAAGGCGGCGGCAGCGCGAATACTCTCACCGATATCATCATGCCGATCGTTTGGAACATTGTCTTTATCGCCGTCGGCTTAATCTTCGGCTGGGTTCACTCAAAACTCATGTCGCCGAAACGGAGCACGGATAACCGTTTGATTCTCACTCTCGCTATGCTCTTAACCATCGATGGTGCCTGCGCCATTGTGGGCATTTCGCCGCTAATGGCTTGCATGGTCTTCGGCGCCACTTATATCAACATCAAGAAGGATCAGGTCCTTTATACCCAGATGGACGCTTTCGCTCCACCGATCATGTGCATCTTCTTTGTGATGTCCGGTATGAATATGGATTTCGGCGAATTTGCGATTGTGGGAACAATCGGCGTCATCTACTTCATCGTCCGCATTGTGGGCAAATATGCCGGAGCCTGGGCCGGTTGCCGCATTTATCGGGAAGAGCCGAAAGTCCGCAACTACTTAGGCTTAGCGCTTATTCCTCAGGCTGGTGTGGCCATCGGTCTTGCCGTTTTAGGCAAACGAATGCTGCCCGCCGAAATCGGCGATGAGTTCTACGCCATCATCATATGTTCGTCGGTTCTTTATGAAATGATTGGTCCGGGCTTAGCCAAATTAGCCCTCGTCAAATCTGGTGCGATTTCCGCAGAGTCTTTAAAAAATCCCCTACAAAACCCGCCTGAAGGACCTAAGGAAGTTATTCCAGAGCACGTTCAAGGGGAGGATCTGCCCCCAGTGAGCGAGGCTCCATCTTGTGGAGGCAAAAAGAAATGAATATAAAAACAACCATCACTATTCCGTTTCAACAGTATTATTTCTTTGCGTCGGATTGCGGCAAATTACAAGGCAAGGATCAGGTTCCCGTCGCCGACTTATTAGCGAACGCTCTCGTCTTCATGGCAAAACAACATCCGACCGTCCTCAAAGATACCTCCTTTTTTGAAAGAGAACGCCTTCGGACGAACAACAAGAACTGCGTGCCGATGGTTATCGGCGAAAACGCCGTCAGCGAGCTTAAAAAAGAAACCAAGGCCAGCGACAGCAAGATTTCTCTTGTGGCGCGAGCCTTGATTCACGAATATACGTCGATGGATATTCTCCACCGCAACGAACTTTTGGCGAAGCTCTAACTCTCGGCAATCGCATTGCCGGTATAGAGTTGATAATACTTGCCTTTTTTAGCCATCAATTCATCGTGGGAGCCGCGTTCAATGATACGACCTTGATCGATAACCATGATGACATCGGCGTTCTTAATGGTCGAAAGACGGTGGGCAATCACGAAGACCGTGCGGCCTTTCATGATGGCGTCCATGCCTTCCTGAACCAACTTTTCGGTGCGGCTATCAATCGAAGAGGTCGCCTCATCGAGAATCATAACCGGCGGGTTGGCAATCGCCGCCCGTGCGATCGAGAGAAGCTGACGTTGGCCTTGGGATAAATTCAATCCGGCTTTAGTCAAGACGGTGTCATAGCCCTGCGGAAGCTGACGGATGAAACCATCGGCGTTCGCGAGCTTGGCTGCGGCGACGATTTCGTCGTCAGTGGCATCGAGCTTACCATAGCGGATGTTCTCTTTGACCGTACCCGTAAAGAGCTCGGTATCTTGGAGCACCATCCCCAAAGATCTCCGCAAATCGGCCTTCTTTATCTTGTTGATGTTGATATCGTCATAACGAATTTTGCCATCCGCGATGTCGTAGAAACGGTTAATAAGATTAGTAATCGTCGTCTTTCCGGCACCAGTTGGGCCAACGAAAGCCACCTTTTGCCCGGGTTCTGCATAAAGCGAAATATCATGCAAAACCACCTTATCTTTCACGTACGCGAAGTCCACATCGTAGAAATCAATCTTGCCTTTTAACCAAACATAGGTCGTTGGAGTGCCATCTTTATGAGGATGTTTCCACGCCCATTTGTTGGTGACTTCTTTGGTCTCGATGGGTTCGCCATTGGGGCCTTCTTTGGCGTTGCAAAGCTCAACGTAGCCATCATCGACCTCCGAAGGGGCATCGATCAAATCAAAGATTCGCGTCGCACCAGCAAGCGCCATTGCGATCGAGTTCACCTGCTGAGCGACTTGGCCAATCGGCTGAGTGAATTGCCGGGAGAGGGTCAAGAACGAAACCACGGTTCCGACCGTTAATCCGATATTCCATCCACCTTGAGAAGCTACGGTTAACATCGCAAAGCCAAACAAAGCGAGGATGACATACTGAACGTTACCGATCTGGTTCACGATCGGCATCAAGATGTTCGCGTAGCGGTTCGCTTTAGTGGATTGCTCAAACAAATCATCATTCACCACATCGAAGTTCGCCTCAGAACGCTGCTCGTAGTTAAAGACCTTAACAACGCGCTGACCATTGGTCATTTCTTCGACGTAACCGTTGGTTTTAGCCAAAGCGATCTGTTGATTAACGAAATATTTACCACTCTTCTTTGTGATAAAAGACGAATAAAGCGTAGTCGGAATGGTGATCACGATAACCAGTAACGCCATGACCCAGTTGTAAATAAACATGGCCAGGGTAACAGCAATAACGGTCACCGACCCCGAGACGATCATCGGCCAGCTGCGGCTCATGGCTTCGCGAAGCGTATCGACATCGTTAGTGTAAATCGACATGATATCGCCATGCGTCCGGGTATCGAAATAACTCAAGGGCAAATCCTGCATGTGATTAAAGAGATCATCACGGATCCGCTTCTGAACACCTTGCGCCAAACGCGACATCATGAAGTTATAGAAGTAGTTCGCGGCTAAGCCAAGAGCTAAGACACAAGCAATCACGACAATCTGGGTGGAGATTAAGTCTAAGGAAACGTTGGTGATCGTTAAACCGATGCTAGCGACGGTGACGGTGTAGGTCTGGTCCAGAATCGAAGAGACCTCATCAACCACAACACCGATGAAAACCATCGGCAAAACCCCCGTGATTCCGGAAAAGATGATGCAGAAAATCGACATCCAGAATTCGAAAGGATAGTATTTCGTCGAATAATGAAGTAGACGTTTGACGGAGCGTTTAGCCTCTTGCGGGGTAGCGCGTTTTCCGTTGGATTTTCCCATTCTAGCGGCTGGCATCGAAATCACCTCCTCCTAACTGCGACTGATAGAGTTCCCGATAGATGGGTGAGCTCTTCATCAACTCATCGTTACTTCCCTGTGCCACCACCGTGCCATTATCCATGACGAGGATGGTATCGCAATCCCGCACCGATAAGATGCGTTCTGCCACGACGAAGGCCGTGGTACCAGGAAGCTTTTTCTTTAAGCCCTCGCGGATTAAGGAATCCGTGTGGGTATCGACGGCCGAGGTCGAATCGTCCAAGATTAGAATCTTGGGGTTCTTTAGCAAGGCTCGGGCGATGCAGATTCTTTGCTTCTGCCCTCCCGAAACGTTGGTTCCGCCTTCATCAAGTTTGGTTTCGTATTTATCCGGGAAGCCTTCAATGAAATCGGAGGCTTGGGCAATCTCGCACGCTTGTTTGATTTCTTCATCGGTGGCATCAGCTTTGCCCCAACGAAGGTTCGAAGCGATCGTGCCCGAGAACAAGGTGTTCTTTTGCAGAACTACGGCAACGGATTCTCGGAGGGAGGCGACATCATAATCGCGGACATCAACTCCACCGACTTTTACGCTGCCATCTGAGACGTCATAAAGTCGGGCGATCAAACTGGTTAATGTAGTTTTACTCGAACCCGTCGAGCCCACAATACCGATGGTTTCACCAGGCTTAAAATGCAAATTAACATCACGAAGTACGTCTTTGCCATTGCCATAGCGGAAACGAACGTTTTCGAAATCCACCGAGCCATCCTTCACATCTTTGATGGCGTTGGGCTTGCTGCTGAGATCCGGCTGTTCCACCAAGACCTCTTCAATCCGTTCGGCCGAATTCCGAGAAACGATAATCATGACGTAAACCATAGAAGCAAGCATGACAGCCAACATAATCTGCAAGACATAAGAAACGAGAGTCGTCAAACCGCCAGTGGTCAATTCCGTCCCGTTATGGTCAACGATAAGCTGGGCACCGAAATACGCAATCAAAAGAATGGCAGCATAGAGAAGTAACGACATCACCGGCGAGTTAAAGGCCATGATTTGCTCAGCTTTGGTGAAAGTCTTATAAATGAAATTTGAGATTCCGCCAAACTTCTTTTTCTCTTCTTCTTGCCGACCATAGGCCTTAACAACCCGAATGCCAGCGAGATCTTCCTGGACTTCTTGGTTCAAATCATCGTATTTGTTGAAAACGGAAACGAATAACGGATGAACGATGGTCGCTAAGACGATCAAAATCACCAAAATGAGCGGAACGAGAACAACGAAGATCAAGGCCAATTTCCAGGAAGTCACAAAGCTCATGATGATGGCAAAAATCATGATAAGCGGGGCCCTTAAGACCGCACGAATGGCCATTTGGAAGGCAAATTGGACGTTGCTGACGTCCGTGGTAAGACGGGTGACAATGGATGAGGTCGAGAACTTATCGATATTGTTAAAGGAGAAATCCTGAATGTGGTAGTACATATCTTTCCGGAGGTTATGACCAAAACCAGAAGCAGCACTAGCCGCCCAATAACCGGCGCCAACACCTGCCGCAGCGGCGATGATTGCAATGCCGATCATGATTGCACCATAGACATAAACATCGTTGAAACCGGCTGCTCCATGGATTCCGCTGACGATTCCCTGCATCAAAGGACCATATTTTTGTGAGAACGTCGCAAAATAGCTGGACCAATCGGTTGTGGAATCAAAATTCAGCTTCATCGCGTCGATCAAGAATTGCATAAAGAATGGCACAAGGATTTCGCAGAAAGTCTCAACGATAACAAAAAGCCACGTCAAGATGACGTCCTTCTTATATCCCCGTAGACTCTTCATTAAATAGGCATAGGTCTTAAACATAAAACTTATTTTTCCTCCTCGCTGACATTTTCGCGGATTTTCTTAAGAATGTTTCGCAACATCGCTTCTTCTTCCGGGGTAATACCCGCTTTTACCCGCGCGCTAATTCCCGTAAAGATTTCTTTAAATTCGGCTTCGACTTTCTCCCCTTTTGCAGTGAGACGAATCACTTTTTTTCGTTTATCTCCTTTTGTAGGGAGCATCTGGATATAGCCTTTTTTCTCCAAGCCGTTAAGGGTCTGCGAAGTCGTCGCTTTCGACACTTTAGACCGCGCCATTACGTCTTTTGCTGTGATTTCTTGGTCTTTGGGTGACGAAAGATATAGCCCTAAGGTTCTATCCCCTCGATACCCCGTGAGGTCTTCTTCAATTTGCTCCTCAAGCGTTTTATCGATATAGGCTTTAATCAGATTGTTGGTTTGGGCGGATTTTCCGCCCCCAGGGNTTTTTCTTCATTCATAAATGGACACGAATTAAATTAGTTCGTGTAAGCGAAACATTCTAATCCAAGTAAAAGACTTCCGCAAGTCCTCTATTTTCTGAAAGCGTTATCAAAAGGTTGCTCGCGTTTTTCGATGCCGGCGAGGNNTTTCTCTAAATCGTCAAAGGTTTTAATATTCATAGCAATTTCCGCACGGATTTTCTTATAGCCAGGGAAGCCGGAGAAGAAATGCGGGATTAATCCCCCGGAGCTGCNTCATCGCCACTTTCTCGCCTTTTTGGTCCAATAATTTTTGGGCAAACTCTCTCGCCCATTCGACCTGCTCGTTCACGGTAGGATCCGGAAGTTTTCTCTTCCCCTAAATAAAGACGATTAATGTTGCTGAGCCAAACGAGGATTGCCTAAACCACCGCGGGCGTCACCCCATCACCAAGGAGGCTTTGGTCTTTTTCATAACCTCAATGGCTTTTTTCTGNGGNGNGAAATGTCGCCAGGAAACGCAAAGCGNAATTTTGATTTTTTCGCCAAAATCGGTGAGAGGCTCGTAGTTTGGCTTCGCCCATATACATTTGTTTGCTCGTGCGGCGCGTGTACGCGTTAATAAAGAGACTAGGCCAGCCTCTTGTAAGAGATCCGCCACTTCAAGCGAAATTAATGCTGCTTATCGTCCCANCCTAAACCGAATTTTCGCGCTGACGGGTTTTATGGGACGTCGCCACAATCGTCCGCATATAGGCATAAAGCTCTTGAGGATGTTTCAGCCAAGCCGATCCCGCCCCCGTCTTGGTTACCTTATAAACCGGGCAGCCTAGATTAATGTCCAAAAGGTCATAATCGGCCTTGTTTTCCAAAATCGAGATGGCTTTTGCAGAGATTTCCGCTTTTGATCCAAAAAGCTGAAGGCCAACCGGACGATCACTCTTGGCCGTTGCCAAATAGGTATAAGTTTCGGCGTTGCCATAATAAATGCCGCAATCAGAAATCATTTCGGAAAAAGATAAGCCCACGCCAAAAGGCTTCATGAACTCGCGGTAAGCTAGCGTGGTAACTCCGGCCATCGGGCCTAAGACCACTGGCGTTTGAATGTCGATGTTTCCGATTTTCATAAGACAAAGAAAGAAGGCCTCACGGCCTTCCTTCGTTATTTTTTCTCGCCGTCTTTCGCTTCGTCATCGGACTTTATCTTCGGCTCAACTTTCTTCGGAGCCTCAGGTGTCTCACTCGTTGGAGCGGGGGCCGTCGGAGCGGTCGGAGCGGTCGAAGTCGGCGTCACGGGCTTCTCTTCGTTTTTGAGTTGGGTCTCGGCGGAGATGGTGCCATCGATAACTGCTTTTTCTTCACCGGTCTCTTTTTCTTTAACGGTTGCGCTCGTTTTTTCAGGAAGTTTGCCCGTCTTAATCAAGGAATCGATTTCTTCGGCCGTGATGGTTTCTTTCTCGAGCAAGGTCTGGGCAATCAGCGTGACGTCCGACTTATGCTGAGTCAAAATCTCAATGGCTTGTTTGTGCGCGGTGTCGATGATTTCACGGACCGCCTTATCAATTTCAAAAGCGACTTCCGAGGAGAAGTTCCGTTGAGTGTTCGCATAGTCACGGCCTAAGAAGACAGAGCCGCTATTTTGTTCATACTGAATCGGGCCAAGATCGGACATGCCGAATTCAGTGACCATCATACGAGCTAAGCGGGTCGCTTCTTGAATGTCGTTCTCCGCACCAGTTGAAATATCATCGAAGAACAATTCTTCGCTGGCACGTCCGCCGAGTAATCCCGTGATTTGAGCAAGAAGCTCTTTCTTGGTTAATAAGAAGCGATCGTCTTCAGGGGTCATTAAGACGTGACCACCAGTCCGACCACGCGGAATAATGGTAATCTTTTGAACCTTATCAGAATACGGAAGGACAAGACCGATCACAGCGTGACCAGCTTCATGGAAGGCCACTTCTTTCCGTTCTTGATCGTTCATGCCTTTGCCGCTCTTGGCTGGACCAGCAATGCGGCGATCAATCGCCTCATCGATTTCAGCCATACCGACAGATTCCTTATGGAAACGAACGGCCAAGATGGCGGCTTCGTTCAAGATGTTTTCAATATCGGCGCCTGAGAAGCCAACCGTCCGCTTTGAGAGAGCATGGAAGTCAACGGAGGGATCAATCTTCTTATTGCGGGCATGGACTTTGAAGATCGCTTCACGGCCGGCGGCATCCGGTAAACCAACGGTGATAATGCGGTCAAACCGGCCCGGACGTAAGAGAGCGGGATCAAGGACGTCGTCGCGGTTTGTCGCGGCAATAACCAAGATGCCGGCGTTATATTCGAAACCATCCATTTCAACAAGGAGTTGGTTCAAAGTCTGTTCGCGTTCATCGTTGCCGCCGCCAAGTCCGGCGCCTCTTTGTCTGCCGACAGCATCAATTTCATCAATGAAAACAATGCAAGGTGCGGTTTGTTTGGCTTTGCGGAAGAGATCGCGAACACGTCCNGCGCCAACGCCGACGAACATTTCAACGAAATCCGAACCGGAAATGCTATAGAACGGAACGCCAGCTTCGCCAGCAACCGCCTTGGCTAAGAGGGTTTTGCCCGTGCCAGGGTTGCCGATGAGAAGAACGCCTTTCGGCAAGCGAGCGCCGTATTTGGAATATTTCTTCGGCTCTTTAAGATATTCGACCATTTCGACCATTTCGGCCTTCTCTTCATCGCAGCCTGCGACATCGGAGAAACGAATCTTCGAAGCNTCCTCTCTCCGAGCTGGGGATTTGTTGAAATCCATCGCCTGACGGTTAGCGCCATTGACGGAGGAATTGAGCATNCGGAAGAAGAAGAACCCTAATAACAGGATCAAAACTAATTCGATGATAGTCGGGCCCCAGGTTTCCCACCAAGAGGCGGTATAAGGATCGGAGTTAACGAAACTGGTCGTCGTGAAATTTTGGTCTGTCGCGGCTTGTTCTTTAACCCATTTGTAACTGGCCCAATCCGAAACACGAGCCCGGAAAATCTGGTTCCAAGAAGCGGTACTCGGCAAAAGATTGCCATCGGCATCTTTGACGGCCACGGTATAGGTGTGGCTGGCCTCGCTCGTCCACTCCTGGGCGGGAAGAATAACCTTATAAGTAACGTGGGAATGATCTTTGTTGCTATAAGCATCGCCCGTCACCGTCGTGGTAGAAATGTTCGTGCTGACNCTGACGTTGCGGATGTAATACATCCCCGAATAACTTGTGTTCTTGTCGTAGGTTTCCTGATTTGCGACATCGACCCGTAAAACCGTATCCAAAGAGCCCTCATCAAAGGTAACGCTATTGGCACCGGAAAAGAGGTAGCGGACAATAAAGCTGACTACCAAGACAACGAATAAAACGGTGAAGAAGTAAGGCAGGATGTAGCTNAGAAGAACCCTAATAACAGGATCAAAACTAATTCGATGATAGTCGGGCCCCAGGTTTCCCACCAAGAGGCGGTATAAGGATCGGAGTTAACGAAACTGGTCTCCACAAAATGAGTATCAGTCTTCGCCTGGGCCTTCACCCAATCAAAAGTTGCCCAATCCGAAACACGAGCCCGGAAAACTTCATTCCAAGAGGCGTTTTGATCTAGTAATTTTTTACCCGTAGGAGAGGTCGCGTCTGGCACGGTGATAGACATGGTTAACCGGTGACTTGCCGAGGTAGTCCATTCTTGCGCAGGAAGAATGACCTTGTAGGTAACGTGTGAATGATCTTTGCTGCTATAAGCATCACCCGTCACCGTCGTAGTAGAAATGTTCGTGCTGACGCTGGCATTTCGAATGTAATACATATCGGTATAAGTGGAGGCAACGGTTTCCTGATTTGCGACATCGACCCGTAAAACCGTATCCAAAGAGCCCTCATCAAAAGTAACGCTATTGGCACCGGAAAAGAGGTAGCGGACAATAAAGCTGACTACCAAGACAACGAATAAAACGGTGAAGAAGTAAGGCAGGATGTAGCTCCAGACGCTACGCTTATTGTTGGAATCGTTCATTTTTTATCTCCGTTCGTTTGTGGACTTTTAATTAACTATAAGTTAATTCGTTTTGTTGGCGATATACGCAAGATACACCCGAAATCAAATCGTCACAAGAGGATTGCTCATTTCTCGTCGTTTTTCACATGGATGTTCAAAATCGACTTGTGGTACTCGCTAAAGCCCTTTTTGTAACGAGGAACGTAGATAATTTTACCATCCTTGTTCAAGAAAACAGGCCAAATATGAAGTAACCGTTGCGAAATCCCCGCGGCCACCAGCATGCGGCGCACCGAAACGAGGTAACCGCCATAGGTATAAACGTCTTGAGGCAAAACGCTTCGAATTGTAATCGGATAATCTTCCGGTTTGATGTTGCGGTCTTCGGCGCCCATAGAGAAATCGAGATCGAAGGTTTCACAATCAAATTTGGATGGCTTATCCAAAACGTAGTTGTAAGGCATATCAAGCCCATCGGTATCAAGCGCCAAAACATCATATTCCTTGACCATATAGATTTGGCCTTTGAGCTTCAAAGTCGCGTTGGCTTCTTTGTTGAGGCAAAGCGCCCGAATTTCGGCAATCATCTTGGGGTTGATCGTGATGTGAATCGGCGAATGACGGTTCACGAAATCCATAATCGTTTTGGTGAATTCGTCATCATTTAAGGCGAGAATTGCACGGATTTCGAGTTCATCGACCTTCTCAATCGAGCTGTCAATGCCCTTGATGAAATTCATCTTTTCGGAGTTCTCTTTCATCATCGCTTGATAGAGCTGGTCCCGTTCGACTTCATTCATCTGATAAATCTTTTGTCGAATCGATGTCGTGAAGACGTGTTCGAAACCGACCGCGGCCTCAAGGAAAGGAATGCTCTTATGAGTGCAATAGGCTTTTAAGTCGCTCCGGGTGAACTCCAGAAGCGGTCGAACCACAATCATCCCTTGGTAAGTCGAGACCTTGCTATAGCCATACTTGGCTTTCTTGATTCCCTGGGATTTAGCGGTCAGATAAGCTTCAAGAACATCGTCTTGCATATGAGCGATGAATAAAGCAGCAGCGCTGTATTTTTTGTACATTTCCTCAAAGAAGGCGTAGCGGGTTTTTCTTTGCCAAGCAGGATAGTCTTCGTCTTTGCCGGTTTGATCAACGCTCGCCGTATCGCACACTTCCAAGGTCAAGCCTTCTTTGGTGCAAAACTCGGCCATTTGGGCCTGGGCCTTTTCGGAATCGGGGTTGAGGTGATAATTGACGTGGCAAACCACCGGTTTAACGCCCTCTTCGAGCATTAAGCCCAATAAGCACTGGGATGCCGGGCCGAAGGTATCAGCCACCAAATAGGTGTTGCCCGGGCCAAAGGTGTAATCCAAAACTGCGCCAGTAAGCATAAAATTATTCTCCCCTCTCCCCGACTTCGTCGGAGATGATCTCATACATTTTCGTCGCCTCTTCTTTGCGTGCAAATTCGCGAATCGAGAGGACTTTTGCAGTGATTTTATGTCGCCCAAGGAGCAAAAGAAGAGTATCACCGACCTCGACTTCACTCATGGCTTTAGCGGTTTTGCCATTGATGAAGATGTCACCATCATCACAAAGCTCCTTCGCCGTTTCCCGCCGCTTGGTTAGCCGTGTAACTTTTAAAAACTTGTCAATCCTCATCGGCTTAGTTTATCACACTGACGGCAGATTGTGCTTTGAATAAAGCACATGAATACTTTTGACAATTTTTTCAAGATCATTAAGCCAGTCTTTCGTCTTGGTAATGCGGAGACGAAGTTGCTTTTCAAGGAACGTCACTTTGAGAACGCTTAAATACGGCACCATCAGGTTAAAGAGCTCGGTTCCGATGCCATTGATTCGGGAAAAGGTGTCGCTCATAAGAATGTCCACATAGGTGTCGTATTCTTCGACGCTGGTGAATTCTTCCTGAGTCGAATAAATATCGATCCGTTTCTTTTGGATCAAAAGATTCACTTCCTCAGGTAAGCGTCCATAGACATCTCGCATGTGTTTTTGGTAGGCAGTAAGTTCTTTTTCGTCTTTGACGTTTTCGAGTTCTTGATAAAGCTCGATTTTATCACTATTAATCGCGTAGTCTTTCGGAATATAAGCATCGATGTTGAATAGTTTGTTTGGCTTCGGTTCTGGCTTGGTAATTCCGGTCTTCTTTTCTTCGATGGCCTCATTTAAAAGCTTCATGTACAAGTCAAGGCCGACCGTATCGATAAAGCCCGCTTGTTCGGCACCGAGAATATCGCCAGCGCCCCGAATCATCAAGTCGCGCTGAGCAATCTTATAACCGCTGCCAAGTTCCGTGAATTCTTGAATGGCTTGTAAGCGTTTCTGAGCATCTTCGTTCATCTCTTTTTGTGGCTTATACATCAGATAAGCGTAAGCGATGCGGTCGCCCCGCCCGACCCGACCTTTGATTTGATAAAGTTGGGACAGACCAAAGCGGTCGGCATCCTCGACGATAATCATGTTCGCGTTGGGGATATCGATGCCATTTTCCACGATGGAAGTGCAAACCAAAACGTTGATTTCGTTATCGTAGAATTTCGCCATGACATCTTCGACTTCNTCCTTTTCCATCTGNCCATGAACCACACCGATCTTCGCGGAGGGAACCGCTTGGGCAATCCGGGCAGCAACCTGGTAAATGCTCATGACTTTGTTGTGAACGTAAAAAACTTGACCATTCCGGCCCAGCTCCCGTTGAATGAGCTCATAGACGACGTCTTCTTTATAAGGCGTGACATAGGTCTGAATCGGCATTCGGGATTCGGGAGCGGTATTGATTTCCGAAAGAGGGCGAATCCCCACGAGCGACATCTGCATCGTCCGAGGAATCGGGGTGGCCGAAAGAGTCAGAACATCAACGTTGGTCTTCAGCTCTTTGATCTTCTCTTTTTGCTCGACGCCAAAACGTTGTTCCTCATCAACGATCAAAAGCCCCAAATCCTTAAAAACGATCTCTTTAGACAAGAGACGATGGGTGCCGATCACCAAATCGACCTTGCCTTCAAGGACCGCTTTGATGGCCTGACGTTGGATGGGTTCGGGGACCAAACGCGAGAAAACGGCAATGTGGACCCCAAAGGAGGAAAATCGTTCCAAAGCAACCTCATAGTGCTGACGGGCTAGCAACGTTGTCGGACATAGGATCGCCACCTGTTTTCCGGCCAAAATCGCTTTAAAAGCCGCTCGGAATGCAATTTCGGTTTTGCCAAAACCAACATCGCCGCAAAGGAGTCGATCCATAATTTCAGGTTTCTCCATGTCGGCTTTGATTTCATTCAAAGAGCGGGCTTGGTCCGCAGTGAGTTGATAAGGAAACTCATCCTCGAATTTCTTTTGTAAATCATCATCCGGCGGGAAGGCATAACCCGTTTGTTTTGCCCGTTGGCCATAAAGAGCGATTAAGCGGTCAGCCAACTCGTTCACCCGCTCTTTGATATGAGCTTTCTTCTTTTGCCAGTCGCCGCCCGAAAGATGCGATAGCTTCGGCACCGCGCCTTCACGACCAGAGTATTTTCGGACTAAGCGGAATTGTTCTAAAGGAACATAAAGAGTTTCATTTCCGGCGTAGGCGATCCTCAAATAATCCCGGTGGACCCCTTCGACTTCCAGGGTCTTAATTTCAATGAACTGACCGATGCCGTTATATTCATGGACGACATAATCGCCTGGACGCAAATCCTCATAGCTTTTTAAAATCGTCGCGTCTTTGAAACGCGAGGTGAACCTCGTATTGGCAATCCGATGGCCAAATAACTCTGCAGAACTGAGGTAAACCACTCCAAGATCGGGAGCTTCAAAGCCTTGAGACAAAGCTAAAGAAGCGATGCCGAGATTACCTTCAGGCAGGGCAAAACCATCAACCATCTCATAAGGGATTTTAGCTTCATCAAGGAAGCTCTTAGCTGTTTCAAGTTGATGAGGTTCCGCCAAGGCCAATACGATTTTTTTGTCGTTGCGGAGATAGCTCTGAACGGTCGGGACCAAAGCGGCGATGCCGCTTCCCGCCGTCACGACGCTGCGGACGGTAAAGATGGGGTCTGTCGGCTCGGCCGCGTATTTCAAGCCATAAAAGACTTTGCGGTAATCCGGCAAAGCTTCGCTGAGTTCCATATACTCCTCAAGATGCGAGGTAATAAGACGCTGAAGTTGCAGTTCGCTTAAATAAGCGTGGGCTTCATTCGTCAATAAGTCCGTCGCGGCGACGAAACCTTCTTTTCCAGCGATAAAGACCAGTTCAGGGTTGGAATAAGAAACAATCGAGCAGGGATGATTAAGGGCAAAGCCAAAATATTTATACAGAGAAGGTTTATAGTCCCGATTGACGAAATCTTCGAGATCCCGTGAGACGTTGTCGCGAAGAATATCGGCAGGATCGCTCGGCAACGTTTTGCAATCCTCTTGAAGCCGTTCTTTAAGACGGTGGGCAAAAGAAGCCAATTCTTCATCGGTTAAAAAGAGGTCGCTCGCAGGCAAAATATCAATAGCGTCCAACTCTTTGTTCGAGGATTGGGTTTGAATGTCGAATTCTTTGATCGCCTCGACTTCATCATCGAAGAACTCAACCCGAATCGGTGAGGACTCATTGACCGAAAAGATATCGAGAATATCTCCGCGAAGGGCAAACTCAAGCGATTGGTCAATCTTATTGACCCGACGATAGCCAAGTTCAACCAAGCGGGATTTGAGATCATCCAATGGGATTTTGCCGCCTTTTTTGAGATGGATGACACTGGCTTTAAATTCTTGGGGATCAGGCAAATAACGTAAAAGGGCTGCCGGGTGGGTAACTAAAATCTTTTTACCAGGTTTCAGGAGCTGCCCCATGGCGTAAAGACGTTGAGCCATCAACTCGCGCGAGGATGAAAGGGTTTCCGCCCGCAAAAGTTCGTCGGCCGGAAAGAACACCACTTGATCTTCATTAAGAAAGTTCAAAAGGAATTCATACGTCTTTTGAGCGGAGTACAGGTTATTAGAAATGATGGTGTAGTTCTCGGGATCGTCGTGATAGAGCGAAGCAAAAAGCAGGGCCGTGCCGATGGTATCGTCCACAACCAAATGCCCCTTCTTGTTGAGAAGGGGGGAGGTCACCGAACTGTTTTTTAAGCTTTCAAAGAGGTCCGTCGGACACACTCCTAACCGACTTTGCTGTTGTAGATGGACATCGCGTATGCAAAGTCTCTTAACTCGATGTCTCGTAACGCTTTCGCGGCGTTATCCGTCGCGTTCTCGATATGAGTCAGACTGTCACCAACCGGTTTGCCCAGGACGTAATCGATCGGGTTGTTGTGCGGCGGTTCACCAATGCCGACACGAATCCGGCGAATCTTATCGCTCCCCAGTTGCTCAATGATGCTTTGAATGCCTTTATGGCCACCCGAAGCGCCATTTTCTCTTAAACGAATCGTCCCCTCGGGAAGAGCCATGTCATCGTAGACCACAACGATATCCTCAAGCGGGATTTTAAAAAAGGCCGCCAAAGGGCTAACGCAAGTACCCGATAAATTCATAAACGTCTGGGGTTTGCAGAGGATAATGGGTTCTTTAAAGGTTGGATTTTTGACNATGGTATAAACCCCTTTGAACTCCTCGCGGTCAAAATCCGCTTGAACGAGTTCAGCGAACTTATCAAGGGTTTTAAACCCCATATTGTGTCGGGTGCCTTCGTACTCGCGACCTGGATTGCCGAGCCCGACGAAAAGCTTCATACCGACTCCTTGGGATTCATCGATGCGAACGAAAGCTGGTTGATGACCGAAACCACTTTGGCCACTTTCTCGCTGTCATAAAATTCAATCGGGTGATCTTTAATGCCCATTAAGGCTTGCTGATCGGGGGCGGCTGCGGGGTCGTTGGCGATCATTTTTAACGAATTCGAAATCATGAAACTCTCCGGGAAATGAAGTTTCTTCATATCGAAAGATCCCCGGAACTGATAATAGCGAACGTGGTACATGTCCAAGAGGTTTTGCTCAATCATCAAGCTGCGGCCATCCGAAGTCGGAATCGACATGCCAACCGAGAAAATAAGAACGTTTTTCTTTTCGATGGATTTGTAATCAGATAAGAATTTATCGAGGCCTTTGATCGTGCCGCCTTGAACCCAGCCACCAAAGACGATGGTATCGTAATCCAGCATCTTCTTCATCCGGAAGCCCTTCAAGGGCGCGACATCCGCGGCAACCTGCTTGGCGATGTCTTCGGCGTAGGCTTTGGTGTTACCCGTTTTTGAGGTGTAAAGAATCAATGTTTTCATAGCGGTAAGAGTTTAACACCCTTTTATAGATAAAAGGAAAGGGAACGTTTAGAATGTTTCCATGAAAATGAATGAATGGTTTAAAAAGTTCCTTAAATCCTGTTCGATGGGTTTAGGAATGATTCCGGGCGTCAGCGCCGGAACGATGGCAGTTTTAGTCGGCATTTACGACGAATTAATCGATGCAATCGCCTCGTTGAGGAAAAACTTCAAGGCTTCGATCAAAACCCTGTTCCCGATTTTACTTGGACTGGTTCTCTCTTCAGTTTTGATTCTCCTCGCCGTCCAATATGGTTATGGCTACGCCCCCTTCGTCATTACTTGCGTCTTTGCCGGACTAATCTTAGGCTCGCTTCCTTTGGTCACAAAAGAACTCAAAAACGAAAAAACCACTGCAAAAGGCCTCTCTTTAATCTTGATTGGTTTTGTTATTGCAGCAGGGATCGGCGTCCTTTCTTATTGCAGCGTCCGTTATTGGAACTTCGATTTAAATAGCTATTTCCTCGCCGGAACGTATTGGTGGGTTTATGNCGTGGTCTTCGTCGCTGGCTTTATTTCGGCAATCGCCTGCGTCATCCCGGGCATCTCGGGTGCGATGATCCTTTATATCTTCGGCCTCTATACCCCGATTATCAGCATCGTCATCTCCCAAAAAGACACCGCAGGAAATATCATCGTGAAATCGATGTTCCGTGATACTTCCCGTTTAGGCAGTGGCTTTGGTTATCTCATTTGCCTAGCCATCGGCATCTTGCTTGGCTTAGGCGTCGTTGCCAAGGCGATGAAAAAACTTCTCGAAACCAAGCGAGTCCCCACTTTCCAAGTGGTCTTAGGCTTCATCCTCGGTTCAGTGGTTTCCATGTTTATCAACCAGAACATTTTTAATACGGAAACGCAAAAGACAATCTACGAAACTACTCCACTTTGGGGTTATATCGTCGGACCGATTCTCTTCGTGATTGTTTTAGTGGGTTTCTATCTTTTAAGTAAAAAGATGATGGCAAAACAAGAGACAGTTCCTACCGAAACGAAAAAAGCATCCGATGAGAATACAGAAGTAAAGTAAACAAACGGATTCCTCGTTTTTNGCTTCTGAGCGTTTTAATTGATATTCATCGTCAATGCTTTATATTTAACCCATGATCGAGGAGTAATTTATGCCCAGAAGCGAAGATCAAAACAAAGCATTACGAGATGAGACGAGAGGCAAAATCCTTAAACACGCCTTACGACTGTTTGCCATTAATGGATTTGACGACGTGACGGTGGACGACATCATGATTTCGGCCAATTGCGCCCATGGTCTTTTCTATCATTATTTCCGTTCCAAGGAAGAGCTCTTTAATGCCTTGGTGAAGATTAAAGAAGAAAAGCATAAGGACCAACTCATTCCGCAAGAAGAAGCGATGAAGGCTGGCGGAATTGCCGGGTTACAGATTTTGGCTAATTATTGCGAAAAAATCATTTCAGCCAATGACGAAATTGCGTATTTCGCTCGAATCTCGACGATTCGTCATTATACCTTAACGAGTTTCAATGAAGCGGTCTTGGGNGATGANCCNTATCCGCGGCTTCTCACACTGATTAAGCAAGGCCAAGCCGATGGCGATGTCCGGCCGGGCGATCCTTGTGAAATTGCGAATATGTTCATCGATTTTGCTAATGGCGCGATGTACCGCCGCATCGTCGAGGGGAGCCAAAAATTCTGCCCCATCTCGAGCGAGTCGATTATGTGCATCTTCCGGAAATAAGAAAAATGAGACGATTTCTTTCGATGAAATCGTCTTTTTTAATGCCGANATTGAACCGGACTGAGAAACCCTTATAATTGACACTCATGAACAAACTGTTTCGTTACCTCCGTCCGATTTGGTGGCTCATCGTCATTGATGTGATCCTTTTGGGCCTCCAATCCTTCTTTGCCCTTTTAATTCCGAAGCTGATGACCAACATCACCGCTATCATGGAATACCCCCAGAATTATTTGAGCCAAATGAATGGGTTGATTGACTTATGGAATGTCCACTGGATTACCCCGAGCGGAAACGCGATGCAAGACACCTGGATTATCGGTGGTTTCATGATGACTTTCGCCTTGGGCTTTTTNCTTTGCGCCTTTGCAACGTCTTTAATCACGAGCCATATCGGCGCCTTCTATGGCAAAGGCGTGCGCCACGACCTCTTTAAAAAAGTCACTTCCATGTCGGTAGGTGAATACCACGATTTCGGCACTGCTAGCTTAATCACGCGCACCACGAACGACATCGAGCAAACCCAGCTTTCGATTCAAATGGGCCTCCGAATTATGATCATGTCGCCGGTTTCTTTGGTCATTGCCATTATCTTCATTTGCACGAGCGATCCGATGCTTGGATTAATCGTGGCTTGCGTCATTCCAGTCTTGATCCTCGTTGCTGTCGTGTTGCTCGTGAAAGCCACCCCCTTATTCAAAAAACTCCAAGATTTCATGGATAAACTCACCTCAGTTCTCCGGGAATCCTTAAAAGGCGTGCGGGTTATCCGAGCTTTTAACCAGGAAGATAAAGAGTTCGGCCGTTTTGAAAAAGCCAACAAAGACCTGATCGACGTTGGCGTGCGGGTTGATCGAATCATGAGCTTTGGTTCCCCGATTATCGGCATTTGCTTCGATGCCACCTATATCGCGATTTATGTCTATGGTTTCGCGCGTTACGACGGGGCAAAGGTCGCCGATGGAGCCATCAACTTCACCACAATCATCACCAGCGCCGAATACGCGATGCAACTTGTGCAGTCCTTCTTAATGTTCATGTTCCTTTTGATCCTCGTTCCGCGGGCAACCGCCTGCGCCAAACGCATTAATGAAGTCTTTGACAGCGTCAACCCGATCATCGANCCGGCCCATCCGAAAAATTCCGAGAGCANCGAAGGCTTAGTCGAATTCAAAGACGTGACGTTCTCCTTCCCAAAAGCGAGCGCCCCAACCCTCAGNTCGGTTTCTTTTACAGCCCGTCCGGGTTGCACCACCGCGATCATCGGTTCAACGGGATCGGGTAAGTCCACCGCGATCTCTTTAATCCCTAGATTCTACGATGTTTCCGCCGGTCAAGTTTTAATCGATGGCGTTGATGTTCGCAGCTATGATAAGAGGGTTTTGCGGGGGAAATTGGGTTTTGTTCCGCAAACCGCCCAGCTCTTCCGCGGCAGTTTACGAGACAACATCGCCTTCGGTAAAGAAGGGGCGAGCGATGACGAAATCAAGGAAGCTTTAAAAATTGCTCAAGCCAATGAATTCACTGACGCCTTAACCGGTGGCTTGGATTTCGAAGTCGAGCAAGATGGCAAGAATTTCTCCGGCGGGCAAAAACAACGTTTGGCCATTGCTCGAGCTTTGGTCCGCAAACCGGAAATCTATATTTTTGATGACTCTTTCAGCGCGCTCGACTTTAAAACAGATGTTCAACTCCGCAAAGCCCTGAAATCCTATACGCAAACCAGCACGATCATCATCGTGGCGCAACGGGTCTCCACCATTATCGATGCCGATCAAATCATTGTCTTCGATCAGGGCAAGATCGTGGGCCAAGGCAACCATACTGCCTTATTAAAGAGTTGCCCAGTCTATCAAGAAATCGTTGAATCTCAGCTCGATAAAGAAGAGATTGCCAAGACTTTGGCTTTGGCGTCTCAAGGGGGTGAACGCTAATGCCACGTCATGAACAAGACATCCGAAAAGCGCGGAACCCGAAGAAGGCTTTTAAACGATTGATGAAGGAGTTTAAGCCTCAACTCCCGCTCATCATTTTCATTTCGCTATTACTCGTCGCTTCTGGCGTTGTTTATGTCCTCGAACCGATGATCATGAAACAGATCATCAACGGGTTGCAGCAATACGTTTCCGAAAGTAGCGGAGTCTATGTCGTCAATTGGTCTGGCCTCTCGGTCCTTTTCGCCCTTTTGTTCGTCATGGTCGCCTCCAGCAACGTCTTTAACTGGCTCAGCGAGTTCATCGGAATCAAGATCGCCAAAATGTATGCTTACCGCCTCGACAACGCNCTGAAACGGAAACTCGATAAATTGCCCTTATCTTTCTATGATGGGCAAAGCTATGGCGACGTTCTGTCCACCGGGGTCAACGATGTCGATAATATCGGCCGCAATACCTATGGCATTCTTTCCCAAACGATCTCAGCGATCGTGATGCTGGTCGGATGCATCATCGCGATGTTCATCGCTTCTTGGCAATTAGCTCTCATCGTCATTATTTCTTTGCCAGTCACCGCTTTCGTTGTGATGTTTATCGGCAAACGAAGCCAAGTCCAATTCAAGAAATATCGGGCCAAGTATGGCGTTTTGGAAGGCCAAATTGAAGAGGCATATAACGGCTACAAGCTNCTCAAGGTATTNAACCGCGAAGAGACCGCTCAGAACAAATTTGATGCCATCAACGAAGAAATGACCGAAGCCGACCGTAAGTCGCAATGGATCTCAGGCTTTATTTACCCGACCATGCGTTTTATCTCCCAAGCATGTTTTGTCGCTGTTGCTGTCGGNGCGGGCCTAATCTATGCCGATGGCAGCAATTTAGGCGTCTTGGTCGCTTTCTTGATGTTCCTTAACATCGTGAACCAGCCCTTCCAGATGCTCGGACAAATCTCCACCACTTTCCAGTCGGTCGCCGCTTCCACCGAACGGGTTTTCACGATCCTCGATGCTCCGGAAGAAACCCCGGATGGTCAGGGTTGCATCAGCAACGATGACAACATCAAAGGCAAAATCGTTTTTGATCATGTCTATTTCTCCTATACTCCGGATAAACCCTTAATCGAAGATATGAATNTGAGCGTNGAGCCNGGNGAAACAGTCGCCATCGTTGGTCCAACTGGCGCAGGCAAGACCACCTTAGTCAACTTGATCATGCGCTTCTACGAGATCGATAAAGGAGCAATTTACCTCGACGACGTCGATACGCGCAATTACGCCCGTAAGACGCTGCGCGGGGCCGTAGGCATGGTTCTGCAAGACACTTGGCTCTTCAACGGCACGATTCGCGAGAACATCCGCTATGGCAACCGAAACGCCACCGACCAAGAAGTCTATGAAGCCGCCAAGGCCGCCCGAGTGGATCATTTTATCGATACGATGCCCGGTGGTTACGATTTCGTTCTCAACGAAGATGGCAGCAATATTTCTCAAGGCCAGCGCCAATTAATCACGATTGCGCGTGCCATTTGCTCTAAACCGAAAATCATGATTCTCGATGAAGCGACCTCCAGTGTCGATACCCGAACCGAAAAAGCGATTCAAGACGCGATGGATGACATCATGAAGAATCGAACGTCTTTCGTTATCGCCCACCGCCTCTCAACCATTAAAAATGCCAAGATGATTTTGGTGATGAATCAAGGCAAAATCATGGAGATGGGTACCCACAACGAGCTTTTAGCGAAACAAGGTTTCTATGCTGATCTCTACAATTCGCAGTTCCTTGGAAAACAAGACGGAATCACAACAGATTGACAATTTTAAAGATATCGATTTACCGTTTTAATAAGGAAGTACTCATAAAACTTTTACAATTAGTTTCCGCTAATTTATGTAAAGCACTTTTCTAGTGTCTGCTTTTTGGTTTTCACAAATTTCCTTCCTTTTGGAGAAAGGTCAAAAAAGAGCACCCACTTGATTAAGTGCGAAAACGTTTTCGAAAATATTAGTCGCTTTTTTCGATATTCAAGAGACGGCATCTAAGAAAGATACTTGGAAGCGCTTTCATTAAATGCCTTTTTAAAAAATAATAAAGCAGTCGCTAGATGCAAGAAAAGAGTGGGCACTTTTTACTAAATCTAGTCGGTGCTTTTTTCCGGGTTGTTAAATATTTGTAAGATTTTATCAGGTTTTAATAGTAAAGATTAAAGCAAANTTTAAGTTTGACCTTATAAGGTATCCTGCTAATAATTATGGTGCTGGGAGGGATACCGAAAATGCTTAAGACAAAGATTTTGACTAATGTGTTCATCGTTGTGACCTTTGTCGTGACGTTCCTCGCTTTCTATTTAGCGGCATTCACAAACATCGCTTAACGGTTTTTCCTTCATCATTTAATTTTGCCCAAAACAAAAGGGCCCCAGAGGACTGGGGCCTTTTAAATTCTGATCAATTCCTATTTCGTTTTCTTTGCGGATTTCTCTTTTTCTTCCTTGCGGTTGAAGTCTTTGATGTTTTGGTAGATCCCTCTTAAGGAAGGATACATTTGCTTATAGGCCTTCTTATAAAGGTAATCGTATTTGGCGTGAACACCAGGGTTTGGCTTAAACGTGTCCTTAACCCGAACCATGTGAGAAATGGCCTCCGGAGCGTCTTTATAGACTCCGATGGCCAAGAAGCCGGCGATTGCTGCGCCGAGACTCGACGTCTCGAAGGTTTGAACCCGCGATACATTCCGGCCAAAGACATCAGCAGTAATTTGGCAAATCTCATCGGACTGTGAACCGCCACCGCTCAAACGAAGCTCAGGAATCGGATGGTGGGTCTTCCGCTCAAAATGTTCCAAACCCTCTCTAAGGGCATAGGCGATGCCTTCGATAATGGCCCGATAGAAATGCTCTTTCGTAATCGCATCGGAGAAACCAATGATGGCGCCTTTGGCTAACGGACGAGAAAGACCCGGCCCCCAATAAGGTTGGAGGACCAAGCCATCAGAACCAGGCGGAACCAATTTCAAATTGCGGTTATAGTCCTCAGCCGAAACATCGCTAATCATGATGTTATTGACCTCGCGACCACCAAACTCTTTTAAGAACCAGTTGATCATCCAATAGCCACGATAGATTTGGATGTCCATGTTGTAATATCCCGGAACGCAAGACGGAAATCCCGGCAAAAACGGCTCGGATTCGGTATATTTGACCCTCGTGGTCTCAACGCTGGAGGCCGTTCCATAAGAAAGCGCCGCCATCCGATCATTAATGACCCCTAAGCCTAAAGTCTCACAGGACTTGTCGCTGCCGCAGGCATACATTTTTAACCCTTCGGGCAAACCGGTCTTGGCGGCAGCTTCTTTGGTGATACTGCCAATAAGAGAGCCTTCCGGAACCAAAGTGCAAAGCATGCTCTTCTTGAGATTAAAGATCTGTCCAGTAATGTCTTTCTCCGGATTCTTAACCCATTCTCTCTTCTTGTCATTAATCGGATAGTGACCTGCTTGGTTCGAAGAAGAATCCTTCAACTGGCCAGTTAACAAATAGATGAAATAAGTCGAAACATTAACAAACTTGGACACTTTCCCCCAATTTTCGGGTTCGTTTTCCGCTAACCAATTGCCCACGGAACGTTTGCGGTTGAAATAAATAGCATCGCTCTTCCCAATCAGTCGGAAAATCGCTCTTTGGTAGGCAGGGAGTTTCTTTTTGCATTCCGCCATCCGTTGATCGAGCCACAAAATCATCGGTCGGATGACTTTCATGTCCTTATCCAAAAGAACAGCGCTATCGCGGAAGCAAGTTAAAGTAATTCCTTGAACACCCTTCATTAACTCCGGGTTTTTCTCCACCAAACGTTTTGTGCATTCACAAAGACAATCGTAGTAATAATTCGGGTCTTGTTCGGCATAATTGGGCAAAGTGGAGAAATAAGGCGGTTCGTATTTTTGCTTCTCCATCGCCAAGACATTGCCATTTTCTTCAAAAAGGCCAACTCGCACGCTTTGCGTGCCAAAATCCATAGTGAGAATACTTCGGGGTGAGTTTTCCATAATTTCTCCTTCACAAATATTAGCACGAAGGAAGCGCCTCACGTGCTAAAATAGGCAAGAAAGAAAGAAGAAAAAGCAATGATTATCTCCAGAGCGCCATTCCGCGTGAGCTTCTGCGGGGGCGGCAGCGACATTCCGTCTTTCTACGAGAAATACGGCGGCTGCGTCCTCTCGACCAGCATCCGGAAGTACGTCTATCTGGCGATCAACAAAGCCTTCAACAAGGAATCGATAACGCTCAAGTACTCGAAGACCGAGGTCGTGACCGACCCCGACAAGATCGAGCACCGCATCTTCCGCCAAGTCCTCAAGGACTTCGGCGTCAAGGGCATCGAAATCACCTCGATGGCCGACATCCCCTCGGGGACCGGGCTCGGCTCTTCGTCCTCTTTTACGGTGGCGTTGCTTAAACTCCTTTACACCTGGACGGAGCGCTCCGTCTCGACCTACAAGGTCGCCAAGGAAGCGTGCGACGTCGAGATCAACCAGCTGGGGAACCCGATCGGCAAGCAGGACCAGTTCGCCGCCGCCTTCGGGGGCCTCAAGTACTACGAGTTCTGCCCGGACGGCTTCGTGAAAGTGGAGCCGGTGATCATGAGGCACGAGTCCTACCAGAAACTCCAGGACAACCTCCTGATGTTCTACACCGGCGACGTCCGCGACGCGAACGGGATTTTGGCCAAGGAGACCAGGAACCTCGCCGGCGACGAGGCGAAGATCGAGAGCACGAGGAAGCTCTGCGCGATGACGCGGACCCTCAAGGACGAGCTCGAGGCCAACAACGTCGACGCCTTGGGTCGGATCCTGGCCGACAGCTGGGCGATCAAGAAGTCCCTCGCGAGCGGGATCTCGAACCCGGCGATCGACCTGAGCTACGACAAGGCGATCAGGGCCGGCGCAACCGGCGGGAAGCTCCTGGGCGCCGGGGGCGGCGGCTTCCTCCTCTTCTACGTCCCGACCGCGGAGGCCAAAAAGAGCGTCCGGGAGGCCCTGAGGGGCCTGACCGAGATGGCGTTCGAGCTCGACCAGGCGGGATGCTCGATCATCTTCATGGAGTAACTATGATTGCATTAATTCAAGCCGGCGGTGCCGGAACACGGTTAAAAGCCATTACGGGCGATACTTTTCCGAAGCCGATGGTCGAAATTTGCGGAAAACCAATTTTGGAGTGGCAAATCGAAAATCTCCGCAAATCGGGCATCGTTGAAATTATTATCGTGGTTTCCGAGAGCGGAAAAGCCATCATTGAAAATTATTTTGGTGATGGCGTTCGCTTCGGAGTGAGAATTCGTTATATTGAGGAAACCGAGCCTTTGGGCACCGGAGGCGCTTTGTTCCTTTTAGGAAAACGGTATCGGGAAGACTTTGTATTGCTCTTCGGCGACTTAATGCTGGATATCGATTGGCAGCGTTTCATCCGTTTCCACAATGAGAAAGGTTCGATGATTTCAGCCTTTGTTCATCCAAATGGTCATCCGTTCGATAGCGATATTATTGTGGCGGATAAAGACAACAAAATCACAGCAGTCGACAGCAAAAACAACATTCGGAACTACTTCTATGAAAATCTGACTAACGCCGGTCTTTATGTCGTTAATCGCAAAGTCCTCGATTTTTTGACCTCTGCGACCAAAGTGGACTTCGAAAAGGTCATTTTGGACCATTTCGTCAAGGAAGGAACCGCTTTTGCCTATCGCAGCAGCGAGTACGTCAAAGATTGTGGAACTCCCGATCGCTATTACGCCGTAACGAAAGATTGTGAAAGTGGAATTATCTCTGCAAAAAACCTCTCGAAATTGCAAAAGGCCATCTTTTTAGATCGTGACGGAACCATTAATCATTTCGGAGATTTCGTGACCCAGGCTTCCATGCTGACGTTGCAAGACGATGCCTCCGAATCCCTGAAACTGATTAACGCCTCAGAATATCTGGCAATCTGCATTACGAACCAGCCGGTTGTGGCCCGGGGCGAAACGACAATTGAAGAGCTCAATAACATTCACAACAAGATGGAGGATCTTTTGGGCAAAGACGGCGCGTATCTCAACGATCTCTTTTATTGCCCTCACCACCCCGACGCGGGCTTTCCTGGTGAAGTCAAAGAATTAAAGATTCAGTGCGATTGCCGCAAGCCTAAAATCGGCTTACTGAAACGAGCTCAAGAACGCTACAATATCGATTTCGCTTCGTCGTGGATGATCGGCGACACCAAGCAAGACGTCCAAACCGGAATCAACGCAGGTTGTCGAACCGTTTTATTAACCTGCGGCGATCCGAACTACAACAAAAAATACACCGAGGCCCAGCCAACTTTCGTCGCCAAGAGTCTCTTCGAAGCGGTTTCCACCATCTTGCGGATGAAATAAGCTAGAATACATTTCAGGGGGAGAAAAATTTATGGTTGATTTCAAGAAAGATATCAAGGATTACTACGCCCGCGAGGTCAAGGTCATCGAGGACCTCGACGTCGANGAGCTCAACGAGGCGATGAACTGCCTCCTTGAGCATTACGAGAAGGATGCGACGATCTACGTCTTCGGGAACGGCGGCAGCTCCGCCACCGCGTCCCACATGGTCTGCGACTTCAACAAGGGCACCTGTGCGAACGTCGAGAAGAGGTTCAGGTTCGTCTGCCTCAACGACAACATCCCGACCCTCATGGCGGTCGCCAACGACATGGCCTTCGAGGACGTCTTCTACTACCAGCTCGAGAACAAGCTCGGCAAGGGCGATCTGATCCTCGCGATCTCCGGGAGCGGCAACTCCCACAACGTGATCAAGGCGGTCGAGTACGCGAAGAAGGTCGGCTGCCAGGTCATCGGCATGACTGGCTACGACGGCGGCAAGCTCGACAAACTGGCCGACTTCCGCCTCCACGTCCCGGCGGACGACATGCAGATCACCGAGGACCTGCACATGGGCTTCGACCACATGATCATGCAGATCTTCTGGAAGTACCTCGAGACCCGGGCGGGCCTCAAGCCGGAGTACAAAATCAACAAATAGTCAATGATAAAAAATATCCACGTTTTGTGTGGATATTTTTATTTTCGTTGGCTTTTTGCAGGGATTATTTAACTTTATGATACCAAATAACGGAGTGTTCTTTCCATTGGTTATCAGGGTAAGCATAAACCCCACGGCTGACCTTGATACCCTTGGCCCCGTTGACGAGCTCTTCGCCTCGTTCAACGAGTTCTTGAACCATCGCTTTGGTTAATAAGCCATCGTTATGCCCACAATAGAAAGTAAAACGATCCGCCAACGAAAGGATTTGTTTGGCGTTCGGGAGCCACTTCTCGACGCTTGTGCAGCCCGGAAGCTGGAGCCACAACCAATAATTCACTTCATCGCCCGTAAACATCAAATGCTCTTTTTCATCAATAAAGACCGTCGACCCTAAGGTGTGACCGGGAGTGTTCATAATCCGAACAATACGGCCGCCCAAATCAAAAATAACGTTGTCATCAAAGAGCATCTTTTTAGCTTTGTGGGGCTTCTTGCTAAAGGNCAAACTTTTCCCTGACATCTTGGCCAGTTTTTTCGCCGCCCAAGTTGAAGCCTCAAGATAGTAAATGCCTTTGTTGTCACTTCGATGATAACAATAAGAGTCAAACCAATTCACGCCACCAGCATGATCGCAATGGAGGTGAGTTAAAGCCACCGTCACCGGGAGCTTGGTGATTTCTTCAACCGATTCACGGATGTTTCCGACCCCATCCCCGGAATCAATTAAAAGAGCTTTCTTTTCGCCTAGTAAAAGGTAGGCGTTGGCGATGCCGTTTTCATCAATCCGATACGTTCCCGGAGCAATGTTGTACGTTTTATGAAATGAATCGGCCACGCTTCCCCCTCCTGAATTGCCTTTATTTTACCCTAGTTCCCTAAAGGGATGAACATCGATATTCTTAACGTTGAACTTGTGTGGGGTTCTTCTTCTAAGAAGAAGTCTAGCGTGATATAGTTTCATTGTTAGGGCATTTTCGAATGCCCCAAAGATTGTCATTAGGAGGACAATATGGCAGAAAAGAAGTACGTCTACTCCTTCAAAGAAGCCCATGCCGCTCATCTCGGCAAGGACATTCTTGGAGGCAAAGGCGCAGGTCTCTGCGAGATGACTGCCGCCGGTGTCAACATTCCGGCTGGCTTCACCATCACGACTGAAGCTTGCACTCTCTACTACGATTCCGGTAAGAAGATTCCGGACTTTGTCTGGGACGACATTGTCAAACATCTTCATGAAGTTGAAAAAGTCGATGGCAAGACCTTCGGTGCCAAAGATGGAATGCCGCTTTTGGTCTCCGTCCGTTCGGGCGCTCGCCAATCGATGCCGGGCATGATGGATACCATCTTGAACCTTGGCTTAAACGATGACTCCGTCCTTGCCTTGGCCAAAGCTACTGGCAACGAGAGATTTGCTTACGATTCTTATCGCCGTTTCATGCTCATGTTCACCAACATCGCTAAAGGCCATCCGAGAACCGAGATGGACAAGATGCTTGATGACATCAAAGAGAAGAATGGCTACAAGCTCGACACCCAGGTCACTGTTGATCAATTAAAGACCTTGGTTGCTGCTTATAAGAAATACTATAAAGGTGTCTTCGGCGAAGATTTCCCGACTGACCCCTATGTCCAACTCAAAGAAGCGGTTGCGGCCGTCTTCCGGAGCTGGGATAACCCGCGCGCCAACGTGTATCGTCAGATGAATGGCATCCCTTATGAGTGGGGCACTGCCGTCAACGTCCAGACGATGGTCTTCGGCAACATGGGCGAAGATAGCGGCACTGGTGTCGCCTTCTCCCGCAACCCGTCGACTGGCGAAAAGCAGATCTACGCCGAATTCCTTCCGAACGCCCAGGGCGAAGATGTTGTCGCCGGTGTTCGTACTCCGTTGCACATTGANGAGCTCAAGGCTCGTATGCCGGATGTCTACAAGCAATTCGTCGAGACCATCAAGCGCATGGAAAATTACTTCCATGATATGCAGGATATGGAGTACACCGTTGAAAAAGGCAAGCTCTATTTCTTACAGACCCGCAACGGCAAGAGAACCGCTCGTTCGGCTCTCAAGATTGCCTGCGACCTTGTTGATGAAGGCTTAATCGACGAGAAGGAAGCAACCCTTCGTGTCGAGCCGAAGCAACTCAATGACTTGCTCCACCCGACCTTCGATCCTGCTGATTTAAAGAAGCACACTCCGATTATCGTTGGTTTACCGGCATCTCCTGGTGCTGGCACTGGCCATCTTGTCTTCACTGCTGAAGAAGCCAAGGCTGAGCACGATGCTGGACGCAAAGTCGTCCTTGCTCGTTCTGAAACCTCGCCGGAAGACATCATCGGCATGGTGAACGCCGAAGCCATCATCACCGCTCGCGGTGGTATGACNTCCCACGCTGCTGTCGTTGCCCGTTCGATGGGCAAATGCTGCACCGCTGGCTGCACTGGCGCCATCATCGACGAAGAGAAGAAGACGATGATCATCAACGGCAAGACCTACACTGAAAAAGATGTGGTCTCGGTTGANGGCAACACCGGCAGTGTCTACGAAGGCGCGATCGCGACTAAGGCCGCTGACCTTGGTGGTGACTTTGGCCGTATGATGGCCTGGGCCGATAAATATCGGAGACTTAAGATTCGTGCCAACTGCAACACCCCGACCGATGCCGAGAATGCTGCAAAGTTTGGTTCCGAAGGCATTGGTCTCTGCCGCACTGAGCGTATGTTCTTCGCTGAAGANCGTATTCTCAATATGCGTTCGATGATTCTCTCTGATACCACCGAACAGCGNGAAGCCGCCCTCGAAAGACTCCGGCCGTACCAAGTCGCTGACTTCTACGCGATGTATATGTCGTGCCCGNAGTTCAACGTCAACATTCGTTTACTCGATCCGCCTCTCCACGAGTTCCTTCCGGACATCCACGAGGATGCCAAGATTGCTGAGATCGCGAAGACTCTCGGCGTCGATGAACAGAAGGTTCGTGATCGGATTAATCAGCTCCATCAAGCCAACCCGATGATGGGCTTCCGCGGAGTTCGTCTCTGCGTNGCCTATCCGGAAATCTACCGGATGCAGGCTACCGCCATCATCCAAGCTGCCCTTAAGGCCAGCAAGGATCTCGGCCACGATGTCGAGCCGGAAATCATGATCCCGCTCACTGGCGAAGAAAAAGAGCTTCGCTATGCCAAGCAGGTCGTGGTTGAAGCCGTCGAAAACGAAATGAAGAAAGATGGACACACGTTGAAGTANCACGTGGGCACCATGATCGAAATTCCGAGAGGCGCTTTACAAGCNGANAAGTTGGCCAAAGATGCTGAGTTCTTCAGCTTCGGCACCAACGACTTAACCCANTTNACCTTGGGCTTCAGCCGTGATGATGCTGGCCAGTTCTTACCGTATTANTACGATAAGAAGATCTACGAGTTCGATCCGTTCCAAACCGTCGATNTCGANGGTGTTGGCGANCTCGTCAAGATTGCCGTTGAGCGTGGCCGCAAGACCCGTCCGGACATCGTCATTGGTGTCTGCGGCGAGACTGGTGGCGATCCGGCTTCCATCCACTTCTATGATGAAGCNGGTCTCGACTATGTTTCCTGCTCGCCGTTCCGTGTCCCGCTTGCGAGACTTGCTGCGGCTCAGGCCAACATTCTTCACGAGAGAGCTGTTGCTGGTAAAAAAGCCAGCAAAAAGAAGTAATTCGATTTGCTCCTAAAGGGGAGGCATCCAGCGATGGATGCCTCTTTTCTTTGTTAACCAATATGAAATATTTAGCACTCGCGCTTTACAGTGCTAATTTGCGTGCTATCATACTGACGAACCACTTAAAGGGGAATCATTATGAAAGAAACAAAAGAGTTTGCGACCGAGAGCAAGGAATTGCTCAACTTGATGATTAATTCGATCTATACGAATAAGGATATTTTCTTGCGTGAGCTGATTTCTAACGCCAGCGACGCTATCGACAAGTATCGTTTCGTTTCGCTTAAGGGCAACGAAAAATATCCTCCCTTAACCCATCAAATCGATCTTGCCATCAATAAGGCGGAACGCAGTTTAACCATCTCCGATAATGGCATCGGAATGAATAAAAAAGAACTGGTCGAGGACTTGGGCACGATCGCGAAGAGCGGCAGCAAGGATTTCGCCGCGAAGTTTAAGGACGCTAAAGAAAAGCAGGACATGGCGATTATCGGCCAGTTCGGTGTTGGCTTTTATAGCGCCTTCATGGTCGCCGATCATGTCAGTGTTTTGACCAAGAAACCCGATAGCGAAACCGCTTATCTTTTCACCAGCAACGGCGTGAAGGATTACACGATCGAAGAAGCCAAAAAAGACACCAATGGCACCAGCATCACTATCTATTTCAAGAAAAACGAAAAGGATGGCGAGACTTATGACCAATATCTCGAAAGCTACACCATCGAGGATTTGGTGAAGAAATACAGCGATTACATCCGTTATCCGATCAAGATGGATGTCACCACTTCCAAGCCAAAACTCGATAAAGATGGCAAGCCAATCGAAGGCCAATACGACGATGTCATCGAGAACAAGACCCTCAATTCGATGATCCCGCTTTGGAAAAAGAACCCCAAAGAGGTCACCCCAGAGATGCTCAATGACTTCTATAAGAGCAAATTCTCGGATTATGAGGATCCTCTATTCGCAATCCCGCTCCATATCGAAGGCAACATCTTCTATGATGCGATCGTCTACATCCCTTCACACGCTCCCTATAACCTCTATAGTGAGAACTACGAAAAGGGCCTCGACCTTTATTCCAAAGGCGTCTTCATTAAGGATAAATGCAAGGAACTCGTCCCCGATTATTTAAAGTTTGTCCGCGGCTTGGTCGACAGCGAGGACTTCTCGCTCAACATCTCGCGTGAAATGCTTCAAAAGAGCCCGATGCTCGAGAAGATTGCGGATTCGATTGAGAAAAAGATCATCGCGACCTTAAAAGACACGATGGAAAAGGATCCGGAGAAATACCGGAAATTCTTCGCCATTTATGGCGAACACATCAAATTCGGAATTTACCAAACCTACGGAGCAAAGAAAGATTTGCTTCAGGATTTATTGATTTACCAGAGCTTACAGAACGAGACCCCGATTTCCTTAAAACAATATAAAGATAAGATGGCGAAAGACCAAAAGGCGATTTATTACGCCTCAGGCAAGAATGTGGAATCGATTAAGCTTTTGCCGCAGCTCGAGAAGTATCGGAAAGACAATATCGATGTGCTTTTCTTCGCCAGCGACGTCGATGAATTCGCCGTGATGATGCTTCAGAATTACGACAAGGTTCCTTTCAAGAACATCGCCGAAGATTCGAAGGACTCTTTATCCAAAGAAGAGGAACAAAAACTCGATGATTTGACGACCACCAATAAACGAATCCTCGATGACATCAAGGATTCCTTGAAGGGCAAAGTCGATGAAGTTTCTTTCTCTTCAAAACTCGTGGATTCGCCGGTCTGCATTGCGACTAAAGAAGGACTTTCGCTCAACATGGAGAACGTCCTGAACGAACAGCAAGAAAAGACCAAGACGGAAGGCGAAAAGCCTCAAGCGGTCAAGGTCCTCGAAATCAACCCGGACCACGATCTCTGGAAAGCGATCGCCGGTGTCGGCACTGATGACGAGAAGGTCAAGAAGTACGGTAGCCTTCTTTATGATGAGGCGATGATGCTGGAAGGCTATGAGGTCAAAGACAAAACCGCCTTCGTCAAGAACCTCAATGATTTGATGCTTGAAGCCTTAAAGAAGTAGGATCTGCAGAGATTTCGATATTTTAGAGTCAAAAAGGGCCCTCTCCTGATGTTTCAGGAAAGGGCCTTTTATTAACGTTGGCCACCCGCTTGTTCGACGAGGCACAATTGCTTTTGGTTTTCGCGTTCTTTCTTATCGAGTTGGCGATATTCTACCAAGGTCAAAGAGAGGGTTAGAATAAACGCAATTCCATCAGCGATCGGCGCGCTGTAGAAGAAGCCATCCATTCCTAAACTCATCGGCAGAATGATGGTTAACGGCACGAGAAGCACCAAATCGCGGACTAAAGAGAGAATGGTGGCCTGAATCGGTTTGCCAAGCGCTTGGAAGAAAACCGAGGAAGTCCGCTGCAAACCCGTCAAGATGACAAGCGAGAGATAAATCCGGAAACAACGAACCGCAAATTCGTTATATTCCTCCGATCCACCGCCAAACAAAGAGATGATCAGCATCGGATCAATTTCAAACAAAAGGGTCGCAAGAACGGTCACAATCAAACTCGAGATTAACACCAAGTTATAGGTTTGCTTGCAGCGAGCATACCGTTTGGCGCCGTAGTTATAACCAATAATCGGTAATCCGCCTAAGGCGATGCCAATAGGGATGTTCACCACGATGGTGAAGACTTTATACGCGATGCCGAAGACAGCGACAGGAATATCGGCACCATAAACTGAATCGGTTCCGACTTTCGTTAAGACCAGGTTCGACGTAACGGTCACAAAGACCAAAGACATCTGAATAAAGAAGCTCGAGATTCCTAAGCGAAGCGTCTTGCCAAGCAAACCCCAGCCTTGCAAAAAGGAGCGGGGTTTGAGATGAAATGTCTTCGATTTGCAAAGATAACCAAAGGACAACGCCATCGAAAGAGCTTGGCCAATGACCGTCGCGTAGGCCGCGCCCTCAAGACCGGTGTTAAAGACAAAAATGAAAACTGGATCAAGAATAATGTTGGCAATCGCGCCGGCTCCTTGGGCGATCATAGCGAAGATCGGCGAACCATCGCTCCGGATGATCGGGTTTAAAACGTTAGTATAAAAACTGCAGATGATACCGGCAATAATGATCATGCCATAAGAGCGAGCTAACGGGAGCGAAGTTTCCGTAGCGCCCATGAGCATCAAGATCGGATCAAGGAAGATTAAACAAATCGCTGTAAAAAGAACGCTCACGACGAAGGTGAGACCTAAAGTCGCGCCGATGGCCTTTCCCGCTTTCTCGGTGTCTTTTTGCCCTTGGCATAAAGATAAAAAAGCCGAAGCTCCATCGCCCATCAAAAGGGCTAAAGCCAGCGAAAGAATCGTCAAAGGGAACACCACGGTTGTGGCGACGTTACCCATATAGCCAATCGAGCTGTTCCCGATGAAAAGCTGATCAACGACGTTATAAAGTGCGCTGATAAGCAATGAGAGAACACAAGGCAAGGCATAACGGAAAAGAAGTTTTCCGATTTTTCCTTCTCCTAAAACTTTCGAATCGTCCATAAAAAATACCTCCGGTTGTCAACCGGACTTACGTTCTTACGAACCGCACGTTGCGGAAGTATGTTAACCTTTCTTCAAAATTCTGCAAGCAAAAAACCGCTTTCATTCTATGTATAATAAACAGCGAGGAACACCCCCAATGGAATTAGAAGAAGTTTTATTAAAAAGACGATCGGTTCGGAAGTTTACTACAGAAGCCGTGTCACCTGAACTGATTGATAAATTGCTCCATGCCGCCATGAGCGGACCTTCGGCCGTCAACATGAAACCTTGGGAGTTTTATATCGTCCAAGATCCCGCTAAAATTGCTGCATTAAATAAGGTTGGATATGCCAAATATCCTTCGCCTTTGATGATCGTTGTTGCGGGTAACACCAGCCATTTCTTACCCGGAGCCTCGGAGAATTATTGGATTGAAGACGTTTCAGCCGCCTGTGAGAACGTCTTGCTTGAGGCGACCAATTTAGGTCTTGGCGCGGTTTGGTGCGGCGTTTATCCGGGCGAGCTCAGACAAAAGCAAGTCCGAACAGCCCTCAACATGCCGGTCAGCCATATTCCTTTTGCGATTCTTATCGTCGGCCATCCCGACGGCGCAATTCCAGAACCGAGAGATCAATACGACGCGAAGAGGATCCACCAATGAAGCAAAGCGAAAAAATGGTTAANCTTATCGTCGGCCATCCCGACGGCGCAATTCCAGAACCGAGAGATCAATACGACGCGAAGAGGATCCACCAATGAAGCAAAGCGAAAAAATGGTTAAAGGCGAGCTCTACAACTCCGCAGTTGAGGAGCTTCAAAAGAAGAAGATGGAGGAGCAAGAGCTTCTTTATGATTTTAACCAACTCCGTCCCTCGAAAGTTGCGGAGCGGATTAAACTCCTTTATCGTCTCTTCCCTCACCTGGGCAAAAATGCCTGGATAGAGCAGGGACTAAAGGTCGAATATGGCTCGAACGTGACGATCGGAGAAAACTTCTATGCGAACTATGATTGCAAGTTTCATGACATTTGTCCTATAACAATCGGTGATAACGTCATGTTCGGACCCAATGTTATTATTGCCACGCCGCTGCATCCTCTTCTCGCTGAAGAGCGAAATCCCCAGCAATTCCCAGATGGATTTTATAATATTGAGTATGGTAAGCCCATCACAATCGGAAACGGGGTGTGGCTAGCCGCCGGAGTCATCGTTTGTGGAGGGGTAAAAATCGGTGATGATGTTGTCGTTGGAGCAGGCTCCGTTGTCACCCACGACATCCCCTCTCATTCTTTGGCTGCCGGATGCCCTTGTAAGGTGATCCGTCCCCTCCAGGAATCCGACCGAATGTTCGCGCCAAACGAAAGAGAAAAAACGCATACAGATTAAAAGAGCTATTTTCGCCAAAAAGGCAAAATCGACTTCGATTTTCAAAATCCGTAACCTTCGATGGATACTAATTAGTCATTTTTACTATTCATCAAATCATCAATAATTTTCTTAAGGTCCCCTTGAAGGAAAATCGATTGTTTTTCAATGCTTAATGGAGGGTTAAACCGCTCCAAATTCGCGATGATGTATGTGGCTTGTGGATTGTGGGCCACGAGACGCTGAAAGGGATAGCGAATTATAGCGGGCGTATTGTCTCCTACACCGAGCTCAAAATAGACAATTTTCTTCTCTTCGTAGTTGTTGGCTAAAAACATCTCGTATCGCTCTTCCGCTTCGTGCCATCCTTTGTCCTCTACAAAGCGATTATCGGAGCGGAGGTTGGGTATCATGNGCTTCCCGCAAATAGGGCACTTTGGCAATAATTCGCTCGGGATTTGCATTGATTTTTGCTGTTTTAGCATTTCTTCGATTTGGCTCTCATTTTCGTAAGTTATTTGCTGACAAGGCTCCGAACACTGGAATAAACCATAGTCTCCCTGGGTATAAAAGAGGCGATTTTTATCAAATCCCGCTTTTTGGAAACAATGGTCCACGTTGGTGGTCAAAACGAAGTAATCTTTCTCTTCTATAAGCGTCTTTAGTTCTCGATAAAGAGCAAGCGGTCCAGGCTCGTAACGTTCCATCCAAATGAACCGGCTCCAATAGGCCCACATCTCTTCATCGTTCTCAAAGGGACCAAAGCCTCCGTAATAGAGATTGGGGAAATGATATTTTGCAATAAAATCAGCGAAGCGCTTCTTCCATTCTTCGCCATCATAGATCAAGCCCGCCGCCGTCGAAAGCCCGGCGCCCGCTCCAATCAGGATGGCGTCGGCCTCTTTGATTTTGGCGGCAGCTTCCGTTAATTTATCCCAGTAATTCATTGTAGATGCGATAGTCCTCGTCTTTAAAGGTGTCAAAGACGACCACCGGGCAAGACGAATGCTCAACCATATACGAATCGACGGTCTCCACCGAAATCTTGGCGGCTTCTTTCTTCGGGTAGCCAAACTCCCCAGTTGAAATACATGGGAAGACGATAGACTTCAGACCCAAAGACTCTGCTAAAGATAAACAGGAGAGATAGCACTGCGCTAATTGGCGCTCCTCTTTGCTGGTCGGACGGATCTCGACGGTCGGCCCCACTGTATGGATGACGTAACGGCAGGGCAAATTATAACCTTTCGTTAATTTGGCCAAACCAACAGGTTCTTCATGCCCCTGCTTTCGCATAATTTGAGCACACTCTTCACGAAGCTGAAGCCCAGCGGCGCTATGAATGGCGTTGTCGATGCAACGATGTCCAGGAACAAAACACCCTAATAATTGGCTATTGGCAGCGTTGACGATCGCGTCAGCCTTGAGTTTGGTGATGTCCCCCTGATAGAGGGCAATCTTGGGGTATGATGTGCCAGGCAAGGTAAAAACATCGATGACGCCTTTCTCTTGAAGTTCTTCTTGAAGGAGTTTGTCCTGCAAAGCAAGAAAATTCGGATCAAGCGGCATCGGGGAGCGAAGATTCATTAATCCCCGCAAAAGCATCCTTTGATAAGGGTATTCCGGTGGGACTTTGGCGGCATAGGAAACAAACTCTGGCATCTCCTTTAAAAGAAGATGAATCAGGGTTTGAACGTCGTTCTCCCGGGTCTTGTCGACGGGGTTACTTGACGTTAATGAGTTCATAGCTCCTTGAGCCAAGACCAATCTTTTCGGCGTGTTCGAGGGCGGAATCCGGATCGGTCTCCGGTTCATCGTCGTGGAAAACATGACCAGTCATCTTGGCGCCAGATTTCACGCGGTCACCCAATTGAGAGTTCTTGAAATAGTCTTGTTCTTCCTTGTCGCAGAGATCAACACAGGCTTGATCGAGGGCGACCGGGTCAAATGAGCAGAGCATGCCAACGTCCGGGATGATCGGAGCGTCGTTGAAGCCACCGCAATCGCACCAAGGCGAAATATCCATAACGAGCGAAATGTGGAAAGAAGGACGGCCATAGATGACCGCCATCGAGTATTCCGCCATCTTCTTGCCTAACAAAGCGTTGGCATTCCAAGAAATCGGCGAAATCGCATCAAAGGGGCAAGCCGCCACGCAACGTCCACATCCCTTGCATTTATCGAGATTAATGTGGGCTTTGTTGTTCGGATAAGTGATGGCGTCGCTGCCACAAACCTTCGAACAGCTATGGCAACCCCGGCAAAGACTCTCATCAACCTGGGTTTTGCCCGAAGAGTGTTGATCGCATTTGCCAGCCCGAGAGCCACAACCCATGCCGATATTCTTAATCGTTCCGCCAAAGCCAGCCTCTTCGTGGCCTTTGAAGTGAGTCAGAGAAATGAAAACGTCAGCATCCATGACCGCACGGCCAATAAAGGCTTCCTTGCAATATTCGCCATTATGAACGGGGACCGCAACGTCATCGGTGCCTTTTAAGCCGTCGCCAATAATGACATGGCAGCCCGTGGTCGTCTCATTAAACCCGTTGGTTTGAGCGCAGGTAAGGTGTTCAAGCGCGTTTTTCCGGGATCCCGGATAAAGGGTGTTGCAGTCAACGAGGAAGGGTTTGCCACCCAACTCTTTAACCAAATCGGCAACCGCCTTGGCGTAATTCGGTCTTAAGAAAGAAAGGTTGCCCAATTCACCGAAATGCATTTTGATGGCAACGAACTTTCCATCGAAATCAATGTTCTTAATTCCAGCGCTAATCATTAAGCGCCGGAGCTTATTCGTCAAAGAATCGCCAGGGCGAGAACGGAAATCCGTAAAATAAACTTTGCTTTTCTCCATAAAATTGCTCCTTCAATATTCTAAAAGAAAACCGAATAAACAGTTAGAACTTATCAATAGCCTTCTTAATGGAAGCCTCGTCAATGACCCCGTCATTGCTCTCTGAAAGATCGAGATCTTCATCCTCGTTTTTCGAATAAGAAACAGCACTCTTTTTCTTGCCTTCCAAAGTGACCGGAAAGGGAATTCCTTTTTCGCGAACAATCGCCTTCAAATATAAGGTAATAGCAGCGCTGGTCGAAATTCCAAGTTCTGAAATGATATTTTCAGCACTTTTTTTAAGTTTCGAATCAATGCGTAAATTCATAGTAACCTTCGACATAATATTGCTGTTTTACCTCCTTTTCGTTTGTAACGTAAGTATAACGCATTTTGCGTTACATTAATAGATGGATTTTTAATCGTCTTTTTTCTATATTTTTTTAATACCAAAAATCGTTAGGTTAGGCCTATGTTTTTCATAAATTTTCATGAAAAAACCGCTAGAGTTTTCGGCTCTAGCGGCACGCCCTTTATCTCAAAGCGATTTTTGCTTAACGATATTGTTTTTATCGCGGCGGAAATACGTCACTCGAAGAGCGTCATCAATCTTCAACACTTGAACCACTTTTTTATCCTTGATGACAATCCCCGTATCCTTGTCCAACGAATAAGCTTGAATGAAATTCGAGGCAGCAAAGTCAGCCGCAAAGTCTTGTCGATCTTCCTCTTGGGCATGAGGATTAAATACAAACGGAAGATAGTTGAAACATTTCAAGAAAACCATCTTGTTTGATATCCCGTCCATAATGTCGCAATCCGCATAAGAGGCGCGGCACCACATGCTGGCCCCAGCCGAGTAACCAGCAACCACCAAATCCTCTCGTTTATTCATCGCATTCAGAAGGATGTGGTCGAAACCCGTCTCCTTCAGCCGGCGAAGCAAATCTCGGGTGTTGCCGCCGCCAATATAAATAATATCGGCCCAATCCATGGCCTCCTGGAGCGATTCAAGGGTCGGGGTCTCAGTATAAAGACAGAGAGACTCGACTTCGCATCCTAGAGGCTCATAAACGCGTTTGACGGCCTCCGTATAACTTTCGACATCGTGAGCGGCGGTCGGCAAGAAAAGGACGTGAGCCCATTCTTTCGGACAAAAACGACGGACTTCTTGATCGAGAGGCAGGGTTTCGCCGTTACCAATTTCCCCGCCGCCAATCATGATTAAGGTTGATTTCATAACCTTCTTAGTCTATTCATCTCGAAAAAATTGTGAAGTAATATGCCCCCAGAGGCCTTTGGGCGGGGCATAATAACCTCATGAAATACTTATTCTTCGATTGCGAATGCGCGAACTGCTATAACCACGAAGGCAAAATTTGTTCGTTCGGTTACGTCATCACCGACGAATCTTTTAAACAGAGCGAAGAAAAAGACCTGATCATCAATCCCGACTCTCCCTTCGATCCCCACGTCTTGGGGGTCGGCTACAACAGCATTGATTTAGCTTATACGCCAGTCCGTTTTAAATACGCACCAAAATTCGATGAACGTTATTCGGAAATCATGGCTCTTCTCACCGACCCAGAGATAATGGTCTTCGGATATGCGGTAGAAAATGATATCGGCTTCTTGTCCAGTGAGTGCCGCCGCTACAAAAAGGATCTTCCACCGTTTGCCTATTACGACATTCAAGACATCTACCGCATTTATCGGGAATGGGACCGCTCGCCTTCGCTTGAGGACGCTTTAAAAGACCTTGAGGTGCCTTTCGATGATTATGCAGAACATCAATCCAGCGATGACGCCAAAATGAGCATGCTTTTGTTGAAGAAGATGGTCCAAATGACGGGACTTGCTCCGAGGGATCTGTTAGACGCTTATCCCACCTGCAAAGACACCACATCGCTTTTCCGGATTCAAGAAATCCTCTTTCAACACCCTGATAGAGACTTGGCGCTGCCTTACGACGCCGATTACCGCGACAAGAGCCGGAATTTCAACGAACTAATCCACTACGTGGACCAAACGGTCGAAGACCATCGCCTACAAGGCTATCGTTTTCTCTTCTCCAATCTCCTTAAGCAGGATATCGGCAAGGCTTTAGACCTCGCCAACCACATCATCGATACCTCTGGTGAGGTCGTCCGTTATCTCAAAGAAGCGAGTTATTACATCGTTTACGACGATCAAGAGAAAAATGAGGTTGCCCCTTATTTCAAAGACATCGGCATTGGCGTGATTACGCCCGACGAAATTGATAAAATCGGAAAATAGCCAAGTTAAAATACCGATATTTCCTTTGATGATTAGGCTATTTTGTGTTAACTGACTAAATTTTTAAGTTTTATCACGCCAAGCATGATGAAAATAAAAGAAGTAAATTTTCAAAAGTTTACTTTTAAAGCCGTAGTTTAAATTTTTACATTAGTGTTTATCGAATGTTTTTTATGTAAACGCTTTCTGAAAACGCTATCAAGAGCACCTAGTCTTTTTTTACCGATATTTGGATGTATTGTAGTGTGCTCCCAAGAGAGGGAGCTTCACAAAAAGGAGATAACGTTATGGACAGCAAATTATTCAACAGCACCAATTTCTTAGGCGGCGATGATGAGACCTCAATCGAAGATCAGGAAGAGAATGTCGAACTCGATAATGCGATCTTTAATGATTCGAACGCTAACGACGAATCTAATCGTTAATTATTGAAGACTCCTGCTAAGAGCAAATGGCCCGGTACAAAATCGGGGTTGTTTGCTCTTTTTCTTTTTAATAAAACCAGTATTCTTATAGTGTGAGTTTAGAAACGAAAAAAGTTATCGCTTATGAAAGCGACCTAACGAACGTTGCTTCCTCTTTTGAGAAAGAGGGGTGGAGCCTCGAAAGCCAAGAACGCGTTGACATCCTCGAAGCCAAAGCGATGTTTAAACGAGATTCACGAATCGTTAACTCGTTAACCAAAGAAAAGGCCGATACGGTTTTGCTTTTGCTTTTCCAAAGAGAAAAAATCAAAGCGATACCCCAAGAAAAGGCGGTCCAGGTCAAGCCGGAAATCTCTCTGGCAGAAAAGAAACGAGAACAAAAAGAACCTGTCTTTTGGCTGATTGCGTGTTCAATCTTGTTTGCCGGAAGTTTTGCCTTCTTTATTTATAGCCTTCCCCGCGCCGACAAAGACTTCACCTTCTGGATTGCTTTAGTTAACTCGATATTCATGTTGGCAGGAATCGTTTATTCAATCGTTCAAATCGTCCGAACTAGGCGGGATTTATAAAATTTAAGCTGGTTTTGCAAAGATTTTAGCTATTTGGAAAAAACGCCAAGTTTGTCTTTTTGCTCAATATTCTTAATCACATCAAAAGGAACTTCAGGAACTTTATTTGAAGCGGCCAAATCGTTCATAAATCGACGATCAATGGCTGCAACGGTCTTCAGGTCTTTCTCAAGCTCCAGGCGGAGAACCACCCATTTTTTCTTATGCGAAATCACCAAGACCAAGTAAAGAGTCAAAGCCGTCACGAAAACCAGAATACCAACTCCAAGATAATATGGTGCGCCTTCGACCGGATTGGCTTTCCCGTTCAAAACGAAGCTCATCCAAATGATAAGACCCAAGGCTGCAAACATTAAAAGCCAAAAAATGAAGGCGCCAATGCTAGGGAATGCCGTTTTTCGATGAACAAAATTAATTTCTTTTTGAAGCTCTTTTTCATCGTTAATTAAATGATAGTGAAGCTTTTCTTCACGACGCCACAATGGAAATTTTGGCGAGGTAATATCGCGACGAAAAATCATTTTAATTCCATGGAGCGTATAGGAGCAGGTGGCAAGATGATAGCCAAAAACTTCCTGATATTCGGCCGTGGCCGCTTCCGAACCGTTTTTGACGATAAAACTTCGGTATTCGTTTTTTATCATAACTTGCCCTCAGCGGAGTTTATCAACGACTTAATCATATCGAAAGGNGGCGCNTTTTCAAGATAAGCCCTGAATTTTTGCTGNTCTCACGGATAGAGAAATTTCAAAATGCCTTTTTACATTTTTTCGGAAGTCTTCATTAGCGCCACTTTTCAGCATTCGGATCTAAAGCCCTTAAGAAACTTTTTCTTTCCTCTTTTTTCGCTTAGAATAAGGGCGATATGACCACGTACGAAGTTTTGCAAATAAAAACAATCCCTACTCACGCCGATCTTTTGGCGCAAAATTACAGTTTTTTTGGTTGGATTCGAATCCGCAAAGACGAATTCAAGGAACTCCAAATAAACCCTACTCAAGAAGATAGGCCAACGCTAGAGGAATCGACAGAAGCTCTCAAAACGAATCAAACGATTTATCCTGGTTCACCCGGGTTTTCCGATTGGGGCGATCGTTACGCAATTACCCAGCCCTCACCAAACGATTCATCAACCTATGATGGCTATCAAAATCTTTATTTCAAACGCGATTTAGCAACCCCACACAAAGATGAGCTTGATAGCTTAAAAAAGCGTTTTGACGACATCAAAGACAAGGCCAATTCCAAAGAAGAGGAGATAAACCACAAGAAAGCGGTGGGCCATTTCCTTTTCGTTTTTGGAGCCCTGCCCGTGGCGATTGGGTTCTTTCTCTTGATGGGTGGATTAATAACTTCCGTTTTAGCGGCAGTCAGTCCCGACGACTTCGCATCGCTTAAAGAAACCGGAATCGGTTTGCTCATTGGAGGTGGCTTTACCTTTACCATCGGTATAACCTTGGTTTTTCTCAGCTTTTTTAAAGGGCTGCCTCCNAAAAAAGAAAAAGATCTTCGCCAAGAACTCAAAAGCATTCAAAGCCAAGAAGCGGAGATTTTAGCTCAGGCCGCCTCGCTACGTCCGAATGCACATTTTAAGCAATTCAACATCCGCGTTGAAGCGGCTTAGTTTTTAAGCTTAGCCCCATAGAAACGGATATCGTTTGTCGCATCGACCTCGCCAACGTATTTGTCATGGAGATAGACGTCGCCACCATCGTCGATATAGCCTACCTCGGCTCCACCGATGGAAATTTTGCCTTGTTCGTCCATCTCAGCGAACTTCCGACCCGAAATAAAGAGGATCGCCCCGCCCTCTCCGTTAGAAGAGATATACCCGACGAGTGAGTCGTCGATAAAGATGTTGTGCCCATAGACGTTCATCCAATCCATGGTTATGTACCTCTATCGTTATAGTAGCACCGCTTTCTGCAACCCTCACGTAAAAGTTTTTTCGCCATTTAAAAAGCTGGCTTTTTAGGCCAGCTTTGCAAATTTTAATGGGTTTTTGCGGAGTTATTTTGAATTTTTCTTAGCTAAGGCTTTCTCATGAAGCACCTTGGCATAGCCTGGTTTGTTTTCTTGCCGGGCTCGGGCAATGGCCATATCGTTCGGAGCGACATCTTTGTTGATGGTACTACCGGCAGCGATAAAGGACCCTTCGCCAAGATGTACCGGCGAAATGATGGTCGAACCAGAGCCAACGAAGGCGTTGTCGCCGATTTCGCTATGGAACTTATTCACGCCATCGTAGTTCGCGATGATCGTGCCGCAGCCGATATTAACCCCAGCACCAATCTTGGCATCGCCGAGATAAGAAAGATGCGCGGCTTTTGACCCATCGCCAAACTCAACGTTCTTAAGCTCGTTAAAGTTGCCGATGTGCGCTTTATCGTGGATGATAACGCCTTTGCGAGTCCGCAGATAGGGCCCAAGGGTGGTCGCGTTGCCGACTTTGGTATCCACCAAGTGCGAATAGATGATTTCGTTGCCATCGCCGACTTCGACGTTCTCGAAGTAGGCAATTCGGACCGATGGTGTTGCCTCTCGCCAACCACAGTGTTGCCCATTAAGAAACTTGCCAGGGCGGGATAACAGTGTCCTGGCCCACTTTTACGCCCGGGGCGATGTAGGTGCTTTCGGGGTCTTCAATTCGTGACGCCAGAAACCATCAGGGCCTTATTGATGCGACCGCTGAATGATTTTTGCAGCGATGCGCTGAGCTGGTAGCGATCGTTAACACCCAAGGTTTCTTCAACGTCTTTCACGGCAAAGGAACCCACTTTTAAGCCTTTTTTTAACGAAGAGACCAATGACATCGGTGAGATAATACTCTCCCCGCGGCGTTATTCGTCCGTTAATGTGATGGAGGGCTTCGAAAAGCTCTTTGTTATCGAAAAACGTAGACACCGGCATTAACTTCGGTGATTTTCTTTTGTTCCTTCGGTGGCGTCTTTTTGTTTCAACGATGCACTGGACACNACCGTCTTTCTTAACGATGCCGGCCGTAGCCGAAAGGATCTTTCAAGAATCGAGGTCATAATCGTCAAAGCGTTATGATCCTTTTCGGTGAGCGTCAAATAAAGCCTTGCAAACGTTGCCGGTAGTTAACAAAGGAGTATCGCCACAGCAAACGATAGTCTCGCCTTCAGGCNCCCTTCGAGTAACGGAGCCGCCCATCATTCACGGCGTTGGCCCGAACCTTTTTGTTCTTTTTGCCAAACNACTTTGGCNTCTGTCTTTCACGATCGCCTCCGGAGGTGGCCGCCACCNAAGCCGATGGGACCGCGATGAGCTCTTTTAAGCCGATTGGCTTNAANGCTTCAATCACNTACTTCACGAGCGGGACGGCCAAGAATCGGGAAGGAAACCTTCGAGATATCCTCGCGTTTTGCCTCTTCATCCGCGTCCCTTTNCCTGCTGCTAAAATAATGGCGTATTTATTCATCTTTTTTTACCTCTTTCCCTAATTTTTNAGCAGCATCGTCTTCGTCAAGNNAACGATATAGCCTAAATCGGAGATATTTCCCGTGCGGGGCTTTGGCCCCCCCCTAAAAGTTTCGCATCATTCGGAATAACGCATAGACCGAAGAGCCGCTTCCGCTCATGCAAACNANCGGANTCCCGTCGCCTTNNAGACTCATGCAAACCAGCGGAATCCCGTTAGCCTTTAAAGACTATCGACAATCTTACCCCCACATCGGGTAAAAGGACCTCTTGGCAGGGGCGCCATAAAGAATCGTTGGCCGATGCTCTTGGCTAACAACGCATTTGTCGCCGTTTGGCCTCTCTCTTTTT